>ERZ1674177.2-NODE-2-length-89476-cov-17.529003_pt1 | contig 89476 bp, 62 predicted proteins | sample MGYA00581287_ERZ1674177 | MGnify/ENA primary metagenome ERZ1674177 (study PRJEB41354, sample SAMEA4873336) | human saliva metagenome | biome: human-associated habitat [ENVO:00009003]; feature: mouth environment [ENVO:08000002]; material: saliva material...
CAGGTTAACAAGTTGACAGGTTAACAAGTTGCTTGTGAGGAAGACATAGTAACATAAGAACGAGTGGATGAGTTAACAAGTTGACGACTTAATAAGTTGCTTGTGGCAATAAAACACATAATCTTTGTTTTTATTCTTCTGTCTTCTTTTGTCCCTCTGTATTGTAAAGGAAATTCAAACCTTGAAAAATAAGAGGGCGTTAATTCCATTCGAATTAACGCCCTTTTGGCTTGCAAAAGGTGCCCTTTAAGACCCTTACTAACGCCCTTTTGAACCCTTAAGAAGCACCTTCTACTTTCATGTTTTATAACCTCTTGATTTCCTGTTAGTTGCAAAGCGGCTCACAATACGTGTTTTTCACCCTTGTTTCAGGGATTTTATTGAAGAAATGTCAAGGTTTTTGATGTAACTACGCCCCCCAAACAAAACACCAATGACACGATACTACGAATTTCACGGATTGCACGAAGACAAAGAATAGAACTACGAATGACACGAATATAAATAAGAAATAGCCTATAAGTGTATGATGCATCGCACATAACTTGTTTACTTGTCAACTAAATACTTGTCAACTAAACACAAGGGTTATCGCGGTAATTACGCCCCTCTCCTTTCGGAGAGGGGTTGGGGGTGAGGCTATTTATTCCTCCCCACAACACCCCTCAGCCAGAAGTAGACTTCTTCCTGCAAACGGAAAAGGGACCACGAACAACGGAGGGGCAGATAACCGAACTTCCTTTTGATTGAAGGGCTTACTTGTTTTAGATTGATGGTTTGCCAAACATGGTGCATGACAGACAAACCATGTTGGCGGTCGGCTGCGGAGAGTTCATGGCGATGAAGATAATAGAACATATAAAGGCCCACTAAGTTGAGCCATCTCACCGTCTCGAAACAACGGAGGGTTTCCTCTGATGCACCCAAGGAAAGGAGCTGACGACGCATACTCTCGTTCGCTAAGAGAAAGTCGAAACGGCGAACACTGATGTTATGTGTTGTGGAAGAAGTATGCTGTCGATAATAATAAACACCCTCACAAAAGGCTACTTTGCGAGACTTTAGATAATGAATTCGTGTTACATTCTCATCGCTATAGGTCGGAAGTGTGTCGTCATAAGGATAGGTATGGTGGATATCTCCTCTAATTGCATACACACCATGTATCTTCCATGTGAGGCTTTCCTTAAAAGCCTCTGCGCCTGACAACGTGTCGAAATGAGGCATAGGAAAGACCTTTTCCTCTCCATTCGCATAATGATGAACAACCTGAAAGAGTACGGAATCAACCCCATCGGTGAAGGCTTCACATACTTTCTCAAGTGCCGTTGAAGCCAACCAGTCATCACTGTCCACAAAACAGATATAATCTCCTGAGGCATTGGACAGTGCCATGTTCCGAGCATAGCCTATTCCATGATTCTCTTTCAGCGCAAAAACCTTCACACGATCGTCCTTTTCAGCATACTGATGGAGAATATCCAAAGACTTATCCGTTGACGCATCATCGACACAAAGAACCTCAATATCCTTCAAGGTCTGCGACAACAGCGAGTCAAGGCATTGCGGTAGGTAAGCTGCTGTGTTATAAACGGCTACAAGTATACTAATCTTTGGCATGGCGAACAAACTTATTCTTCACTTTAGAGATTAAAGCATTCCATAGTCCCGACTTCGCTTTCATCACACGGAGAGAAACTATCGTACTGACAACGCATAACAAACCAGCTACACCCCACCGCATCCACTCGTCATCAGAGCGCACACAAAGAAGCACAAGGAGTCCGATTGAGAAATGAAGTGCGGCATAGCGCATCACTGATGAGGACAGACGATAACCATAACGGACGTAAGCATAACCATAGACACAGACAAGATTGAGCAGACCTGCTGCTGCTATGCCTAATCCTGCACCGAAGAGTCCCCACTTCCAAAAGCCAAGTAGTACGAGTGCAACAAGGAAGATATCATACAATCCCTCTAAGAGTAGATAGGATTTTGAGTCGCCCTTTGCCAAAGGAATATACTCAACAGGGAGCCGAATGGCACGTACATACATCGCCAACACCAACACTTGCGCCATGCTGAGGGCTGGAAGGAACTTATCGGAATAAAGGAAAAGAATCAGCTGGGGCAGGAATAAGAGGAAGAAAGTAAGCAAAGGAGAGATGAGAAGGAGTGTCACTTCTATCTGTCGGTTGACAATCTGATTAAAAGTAAACTTCAAGTTGTTTGCCCCAGAAAGGCGTGGAAAGTAGTCAGTTTCCATTGCTGAGAAGATCATACCTGCATAAACCATCGTCATCATGAAGGCAGAATTATAGAAACCCACGGTTGCTATATCCGAAACATTATTGAGATAGCTGCGTATAATCAGGTCGGCACCAGAGCCCAAGATGCCTGCAAAGACAAAGGCTGTACCCAAACGAATCATGCCCCAACCCTTGTCTAAGAACGTTTTTTGGAAGGAAACGCGGAAAGGATAGAGCCGACGAGAAACCATTATCGTCAATAAGAGTTGCACCAATGCCATCAATACCAACGAAGGAACAATGGCTGCATCACCAAAGAAATAATAAAGTGGAACGGTTAAGACTAAGGCTCCTAACACGTTATACACCGATATAGCGGCTAAGGCACGCAACTTACGGACTCCCTTGAGGATAGCAAGCTCGCCTCCAGCTAAGGCTGTCAATGCCACACAAGGAGAAAGAAGGATGAAATGAAGCGTATGTCCGTCCCACGCAAAGGTGTAACGGCTAAGCAACGGACTCAGGAAAATACAGATAAAGAATCCCAACAAAGCAGCAAGTAGGCTCCATGAACGCACAAGGGCTATGTCTTCCGTCAGCTTCTCCTCATCGTTCTGGTCGTAATCTTCTGATATATTGCGCACAGCACTCATCGATATTCCAAAGTTCGTAGAGTCACTGATGAGCTTGGTTGTGGAATTAAAAAGCGAGATAAGTCCTACTCCCTGCGGTCCGAGCAACATGGCAACAAACTTATTGCGAACGATACCAATCAGCACATTCAGCACCTGTACACCACCAAAGAGGCTGATGTACTTCAAGATATGCAAATAGCTGTCAGTATTAGAGGCTTTTTTCATCACATTAACTAACGGATTTAAAAGTTTTTTATTATTTTTGCATCAAACAATTATTACATGAGATTATCTATCATCATCCCCATCTATAACGTTGAAGACACACTCCAGAGATGTTTGGAGAGTGTATTAACGCAGATGGATGAGAGGATAGAGGTCATTCTCATTGATGATGGGTCGACGGATTCCTCTGGGAAGATAGCTGAAGACATGACCGCTAACAAGGGGAATTGTAGGCTTATCCACCAAGAAAACAAGGGTCTTTCGGTAGCAAGAAACGCAGGAATAGAAGTGGCAACAGGGGATTATCTCACCTTTGTCGACTCTGATGACTTCGTTGCTGAGGGTACATACGATGCGTTGTTGGCTGTCTTGGCAGCACATCCAGACTATGATATCCTTGAATATCCTGCTATGCTGTATTACGGAAGTGCGACGAGGCAACGGCTACTAACCTTCACGGACACAACAATCGGTTCTATTCGTGATTATTGGTTGGGCGGAGCTCACCTCCACACCTACGCTTGCAATAAGCTTTTTCGTCGTGAACTCTTTGCTGAGACGCGCTTTCCAGAGGGCAGAGTGTTTGAAGATGTCTACACTTATCCTTACTTATTGCAGCAGGCAAAGGTAGTGGCAACTACTGCCGCGGGCTTGTATTACTATTGTCAGAACGACAAAGGCATCACCGCTCAAGCAGGAGGAAAGGAATTGACCGACCTCTTGGAAGCGCATCTTAAGCACCTCAAGCTGTGGGGAGAACTGACACCTGCTTACTATCAGGCATTGGTTAATATTCAGTTGGATGTCTACGAGGCTACTCATGCTGCCCCTATCCTACCCGTTCTGCCCTATAAAGGAACCTTGAAACTCTTTATTCTCCACTTAATCGGATTAAAACGCTTATGTCAACTCAACCAGTTTATTCACAAAATAAGGAAGATAAGCCACTCGTAAGCTTCATCGTGACTTACTATAGCGAGCCTGTTGATATGCTAAAGGAGTGTATCAGCAGCATTTTGGCATTGAGTCTGAACGAGACAGAACGCCAGATTATCGTCGTGGATGACGGTGCGGAGTATTCACCTATCAACGAATTGCTTGCGCTATCATCGAACATTGTCTACGTTAGGCAGCCTAACCGAGGATTGGGACAAGCACGGAACACAGGAATTGAACTGGCTGAAGGAAGTTTTATTCAGTTTATTGATGGTGATGACTTGTTGCTGACAAGTGCCTATGAGCAGTGTTTAGATATCATCAGATACCGCGAAACAGATATGGTTTTATTCCAGTCAACTGACAAGAAAACCTCAAAACCGCTTGCTGATGCTGAGGGTCCGATAAGTGGAACGGAGTATATGACGCACAATAACCTGCGGGGCAGTGTCTGTACAGCTCTTTTCCGCAAGGAGATTCTACACGATCTTCGTTTCCCTAAAGGCATACTTCACGAGGATGAAGAGTTTACGCCACAACTCATGTTACGTGCTGAGAACCTTTATTTTACCAATAACAAGGCGTATTACTATCGTAAACGTGAGGGGTCTATCATGCACAAACGTGACAAGCGTTGGCATATCCGCCGCCTTTCTGACGCCGAGCAGGTGCTTTATCGTTTGAAAGAGCGGCTCGACTATCTCCCTGTTAAAGAGCGTATTGCTATGGAAAGGCGCATCGCCCAACTGACAATGGACCATATTTACAACGTGATAACGATGACACATGACGAGACTCATCTCAACCATGTGCTACAACGTCTGTCCCGACATGGGCTTTTCCCGCTGCCCGACAAGGACTATACAAGTAAGTATAAGTGGTTCAGAAGAATGACAAACAGCAGTTTCGGGCGCAAGACATTGATAATGCTGTTGCGAGCAAAGGGCTAATTCAGAATTCATAATTCAAAATTCATAATTATGATTACCGCAATAGCTGGCAATATGCAATTCGAATATCAGAGTTCAAAATGAATAATAATGATGATTACAATAGTTCAACATTATTCGAATAAAGTTCAAAATAGATAATTATGATAACTTTCAGAGATAAATGATTAATTCATATTTATGATTACCCAGCCTATCAAACAACAATAGCAAACACAGTAATCATAATTATGAATTATGAATTGTGAATTATGAATTACAAAAGTCACATGAAAGTCCTACTATTAGGTGAATATAGCAACGTACATAACACGCTGGCACGAGGCTTGCGTGAACTTGGACATACCGTAACAGTGGTGTCGAATGGGGATTTTTGGAAGAATTACCCACGTGATATTGATGTTTCCAGACGGTCGGGAAGGTTAGGTGGTATGCTTTTAATGGCTAAAATCTATACCCTACTGCCCCGTCTGCGAGGCTATGACATCGTACAGTTTATCAATCCTGTGTTCTTTGAACTGAAGGCGGAACGGCTCTTTCCACTCTTTCATTATCTGAAAAAGCATAATAAAAAGGTCGTGCTCTGTGGCTTTGGCATGGATTATTATTGGGTAAACACGTGCTCAACGACGATGCCACTGCGTTACAGCGACTTCAATATCGGTAAGGAACTGCGCCAAAATAAGGAGGCGATAGTCGAGAGAGAGGATTGGATTGATACGGAAAAAGGGCGTCTGAACCAGCTGATGGCTGAACAATGCGACGCTATCGTGACAGGACTCTACGAGTATTGGTGCTGTTATGAGCCGTATTTCCCTAAGAAAACAACCTTCATCCCCTTCCCTATCGTTGTCGGTGAACCGCCTATCATAGCCGATGAGACCCCCGAGAAACTGAATCTTTTTATTGGAATCAGTAAGAGTCGGTCGGTATATAAAGGGACTGATATCATGCTGAGAGCCGCAGAAACGGTGAAAAAACAATATCCCGACCGCCTCAACCTCACTGTTGTTAATGGTCTACCCTTTGACGAATACGTGCGAACGATGCTCGGTTCGGATGCTATCATGGACCAACTCTACAGCTATACGCCCTCGATGAATCCCCTTGAAGCAATGGCACATGGTATTATCTGTATCGGTGGCGGTGAGCCAGAGAACTATGAAATCATCCATGAGCCCACTCTCCGACCTATCATCAACGTCCTCCCGACTTACGAAAGTTGTGTTAGAGAGCTTACTCACCTCGTCAATAACCTCTCTCTCATTCCACAATTGCGCCGCGATAGCTATGAATATGTACGCAAACATCATGATCATATCAAGGTTGCCCGCCAGTATGAGGAGCTTTATCGGGGGGTGTTAAGGGAGAAGGAGTATTAGCCTTGTTGGGCTAATAAGGCTAATTGGGCTAATAATTATTAGGCTAACAAGCCCTATTGGGCTAATAACAATTGGGCTAATTAGCCCAATAAGGCTAATAACAATCAGGCTAATAAACCCAATTAGCCCAATAACCTCAATAAAAAAAGTGAAGCCTAAAGCTTCACTTTTTTCTTTTTCCCATGACTCTCGTTACTCATTCGGTCAAGAGCAGTAACGACATAGACGTATTTTGTACTGCCGTCTTTATAATTAAGACGTAACTTATTGCCGTAAGGCATCCCCACAATCTTTGAAGGATCATCGAGATTAATTGGCTCACCGGCATAGAAACGATAAACGATATAACGATAAGGAGCATCCTTCCAGCCCTCTCCCTTTGGAGCCTTCCATGTGAGATAATAGTAGCCATCACTCTCCTGTCTTGCCTTCACCTTCTTTGGTTTCGATGGAGCCTCATCGTCAATGAATGGCATCAAAGGCTGCAAAGCTGGATAACGCCAGTAGTTTGTGCGAAGGAGTGTACCATAGTTGCCTGGGTTATCAACAACCGACTTAGCATACCATAACACCGTTCCATTAACGTTCTGACACTGCTGATGCAGACGACGTTTCGCTGGAAGCTGATTTGAGTTAGGGTTCTGTGGATCAGCATACTTCACCGTACGGAGTACATCCTCACCAATATACAACGGACGATTGCCTGCATAGCGGTTCCACCATCCGATGAGTTCCTTATAATCAGCTGCACGATTGCCAATCTCCCAGTAAATCTGTGGCACACAATAGTCTATCCACCCATTGTTCACCCACTTAAGAACGTCGGCATAGAGGTCGTCATAGTTCTGCAAACCATTTGTACGACTACCATTCTTTGGGTCGTTCTTCTGATTTCGATAGATACCAAAAGGAGACACACCAAACTTCACCCAAGGCTTACGACGATGGATAGACTCACCCAACTGCTTGATGAAAAGGTCTACATTATTACGTCTCCAATCGTTGATATTGGTGAAACCACGTCTGTCACGCTGGAAGTAAGCTTGGTCTGGAATGGTCTGTCCTGCAGCAGGATAAGGATAGAAATAGTCATCAATATGTAAGCCATCAATATCATATCGGCTCACGATATCGTCAACGACTGCACAGATATAATTGCGATTCTCTGGTAGAGCAGGATTGAGGATGTAAAGTCCATCGTATGAGAAAACACGATTTGGGTTGGTTACTGCTACATGATTCGTTGCCAACTGTGTGGTATTCTTTGTCTTTGCACGATAAGGATTAATCCACGCATGAAGTTCCATACCACGATCGTGACACTCCGTAATCATCCATTGCAATGGGTCCCAATAAGGCGAAGGAGGTGTACCCTGACGCCCTGTAAGGAACTTACTCCATGGCTCATACTTACTTGGATAGAGCGCATCACACTCTGCACGCACCTGAAAGATGATAGCATTCACACCATCTCGCTGCAGTTCGTCCAACTGATAACGCAACGTACGCTGCATCTCCTCTGTACCAATACCTTGGAACTGTCCGTTCACACACTGAATCCACGCACCGCGGAACTCTCGTTTCTTAGCTGGCACTTGTCCATACACGGCATTACCCGCCCCAATGAAAAGCACTGCGGCAATCAATAATCTCAATAGAGAATGAAGTTGTCTCATTATTTTAATTTAGTTATATACGAATAAGAAACAAGAAGAACAGCACAACTGGCACAACTGGCCCCTCCCCCTTACCCCTCCCCCATAGGGAGGGGAGTAGTATGCGTGATACCCCTTGTAGTTATTGGAAATAACTGTTAGGCTTTCCCAAGTTAATTAATCAGAATCAGGCTTTTCATCATTTTCCAAATTAATTAATTAGGATTAGGCCTTTCATCACTCCCAAGCAAACCGTTTCCAGCACTCCCCCTCTCCCTTCGGAGAGGGGGCTGGGGGGGTGAGGCTTTGTGTTGGGGGGTGAGGTTTTACCTCCTCCCTGCCATCTTCCTAAACATCTGGCGGTGGAAACGGCGTTCAGCCTCTAACACGCGCAGCAACTTTGTAGCAGGAAGTACCTTTAGCATTTCCTTATGATAACGCTGTTCTATCTGTTTTAATTGTATTTCATAGGCGTCAGCCTGTTCAATCGTCTTAATTGCCTCGCGTTCTGATGATGGCCTTGCACTATAAATAGCACGTAACTTATCAAAATAGCCACGCTGTTTATCCCTCATCTCATCAAAGACAGGGAAGAGTCGTGCTGCCTCTTGCCCACTCAGTCCTGCCTCTTTAGTAATGAAGTTATGCGATTCTGCCTTGATTCTGTTAAAATCAAACTTCCCCTGTGCATGCAGCAAAGACACACTGAAGAAAACGCAAAGCAATAGGATTATTCTTTTGTATTTCATACTTCCTTCTCCTCTATTATTCTTCACTTGCTAAATAAGCATACATATCCGACTCGTCTATCATGAAGTAATCGGCTGCCTGATCGAAATCATCTTCTGATGAAGCCGATGTCTCGTGCGCTCCCTGCGCCAAATGACTGCTTGGCAAAGCATGTTTCCCTTGCCCTCCATCAAACTCATGATAAGCAAGGAAGCCTACCAACACAACCCCGATTGTCATCGCTGCTGCTGCCAATGGGCGGAGATAACGCAAAGTAGCACGACGTGGTTTTACTTCCACAACCGTCTCTTTCTGCTCTTCAGCTGGTATCTGAGCCATCACACGGGAAGACAATTCAGAGAAGTAATTCTCTGGAACTGTGAAAGGCCGCTGCGTGCCGTATTCCTTTTGTAAGTGATTCGTTGATTCCATAAAGTTTTTTCTTTGATATAACTTAGACTGCAGAAAGGCTGAATGGTTTAATTATCAAGGTAAAATATTATTCATACCGCTTCACGTAGTCAGTAATCTTCTGTACAGCAATATGATAAGAGGCTTTCAGCGACCCCTCGCTTGTACCTAATATCTCGCTTATCTCGGAGTATTTCATCTCATCATAATAACGAAGTGTGAACACCGTACGCTGCACATCGGGCAAGGTTGCAATGGCTTCCTGCAACACTGCCTGACTCTTATCGCCATCGAAGTAGTCGTCTGCTAATAAGCGATTGGCTACTGAGAGGTCGGCATCGGCACTGGAGAGTGCTGCTGTCTTTTGATGACGAAGGAAATCGAGCGACTCGTTAATAGCTATGCGATAAAGCCAAGTGGACAATTTAGCTTTCCCTTGAAAGGTCGGAAGACTCTTCCATGCTTTGAGAAACGTGTTTTGCAATACGTCATCAGCATCCTCATGTGTAAGGACTATACTACGAATCTTCCAATACAGCGATTGGCTGTACTGGTCAACAATCATGGGGAAAACCTTCTGTCTTCCTTCGGGACTCGCCAACTGGCGAATCACTTCAGCTTCATCGAGGGGAGTCACTACTCTTCAAGAAAAGGTTTTGATTGTCAAGTGCTTAACGCCTTCTTAACGAATTGACACCTTGCGGACTACATTACCCACCTTGACGATGTAGCATCCCTTCGGGAGGTTGAGCGTATAGTGCTTGTCGTCACCGTCAACCTTCACGCTCATCACGCGTACACCCGTCACATTATAGATTGCCAACTGTTCGTTCTCAGCACCAACCACATGCAACACGTTACAAACAACCGAGATTGAAATAGTCTGAACGTCTAAGTCAATCAAATCAATCGCTGCACGCGCCTGCACCGGTGCGGTGAAGCCTACAGAGAGCAGTAATGTGAAAAGAAAAGGAGTAAATATATTTTTTATCATAGACTATGCTTTTATGTTAGCTACAAAGATAACAAATTTAGGAATACATCTACTTATTTTATTGCATTAGTCTATTAAGATTTAATATAAATTAATACTATAATTCAGAATTCACAATTCATAATTATGATTACTACTATAATTCAAAATTCACAATTCAGAATTCATAATTATGATTACTACTGCCTACTATATTCATTGATGCAAGCAACTTGTTTACTCGTAAACCTGTCAACTCGTAAACTACTAACAAAGAACTACGAATTTCTCTAATTGTACGAATTTTTATTGCAAAACAATTCGTGTCATTCGCGTAATTCGTAGTCCGTGTTTGAATTTCTTTTACTTTTCGGTTTAGTAAAGCGTGGAAAATAGGGTTAAAATATCATGGTTTCAGTACCTTTGTAAGTATTTTATTATCAGTCAGTTGCAAAAGTGGTTTTCAAAAGGTGCTTAGTAAGGGTTCAAAAGGGCGTTAGTAAGGGGCTTAAAGGGCATCTTTTGCAAGCCAAAAGGGCGTTAATTCAATCGCTATTAGGCGTCTTTAATTTTTAAGACGTGAGTTTATATTTACAAAACGGATAGTCAGAAACGAGCGTTCTGACCATCCGTTATTCCATAAATCGAGCAATGACGGCTTTTCCTTTTAGGCTGAAAGGTTCGTCAAGGAGTGCCGTATCGTGTTTGCGAACTGTCTTCCCTTTAATGCAACAATCTTCGAGGGCAAAAACAATCGTCCGACGGCTGTCCATGAACGCTACATCTTCCATTATCCCCACCTCGACACTTATGCCGTGTCGCACGATGATATTAAAGTCTACAGCCCCCTGCGTATTCTCCGAACTTACTTTCTCGTCACCTTCAAACTCATACAAAGTATTGTTTGACAAAGCGATACGCCGTCCCTCTTTTATCAGCGTTATCTCTCCCTCCAAGGGCAGGATATAACGTGTAAAACCAGTAAAATCAGAGAAATCGCTCTGTACATCATCGATAATAGCCGACGAGATACGCACATCGAATTGCCGTGCAGACAAGTCGCCATCAGCAGGTGAGATAAAAATCTGACGTGTGACACCACCCTTCCATGTGGTAGTCTTGTAGGATGATTGTGGGAGTGTGATCATAAAAATAATAAAAAAAAACCTCACCCCCCCAACCCCCTCTCCGAAAGGAGAGGGGGAGTGCTGGATATAATTTGCTTGGGAATTATAAAATACTTGCCCTCAACAAATTTGTTTAGGAGTGAGGAAATTATTTATATTTACTTGGATATGTCAAGAATTTACCCCTACTATATTTTTTAGGAGTGAGGAAAGCCTTTCCCTAACCAATAGGGGTATCTTGGTAATTACGCCCCTCTCCATTCGGAGAGGGGACGGGGGTGAGGCTGCTACTTCTTCACAACCTTCACAGTCTTATAAACCTTACCATTCTTAAGCACCTGAACGAGGTACATACCCTTTGCGCCAGTGATAGCTACGTTGACAATCTGACCCTGTGCAGCCTCAAAGCTATTGCTCTGGAGGAGTGCGCCAGTAGTACCGAGCACGTTAACAGTGTAGCGACCATTGTCAGCAAAGCGAAGATTTACGCTCTCAACGAATGGGTTAGGATAAACAGAGAAGCCAAGTTGAGCATCGACTGCATCGATAGCGTTAGCCTCAGAGGTAATCTCAACAATCTCCTCTACAGTCTTCTCAGCTTCACCCCAACCGTTCTTCAGCTTCAAGGTTACATTCTTCTTACCAGGAGCAGCATAGGTAACGACAGCTGTCTTATCAGTAGATGAAGAGATAACACCATCGCCCAAAGTCCAAGTAGGAACTGTCTTAATCTCGTATGTACCGACAACACCAGGGAAGCCTAATACATCGTTGTTTGGCTTTTGGTCAACGTAAGAAGCACTTGATGTATTCTCGCCACCGCTACCAGCGACAACGACAACAGAACCATCAAAAGCACTACCTGCACTACCGAGGTTCTTAAACTTCATACCATTAGCCTCCTCGAATGTGAAGTAAGCCTTCAAGTCAGTAGGAACCTGACCTTCCTTATAGCCCTTCATAGCCTGCAATACCTCATCGTCAGAGAGTGGCTTGCTCCAAACCTGAACCTCATCAATGATACCATTGAATCCGCTCTTGTAAACACCACCACCACCGATGAAGATGTCAGCTACCTTGTTAGCATCGATACGTGGATCGCTCTGTGCAACATCCTCACGACGCTTAGAGTTTGCAAAGCTGTGGTCAGCCACCTTACGACCATTGAAGTAAATCTTCTGCATATTGCCTTCATCCTGTGTTACGACGATGTGGTTCCATACACCAGGAGTAACATTGTAACCAGTAGACATCACTTCCTCGTAAGGATTATCGTGAGCTGTCCAACCCATAGTGTTGAACGAAACCTCATTCGCTTCATGCTTCGTTCTATGACCCTGCCACTGTGGACGGATAGTTACCCAAAGGTCACCCCAGTTGTTATGTGGCCACTTGTCATGAATAGAGTTCTTATTGATAAGGTTTGTACCCTGACTATCATGGCTAAACTTGTCTGCCTTGAACCAGAGAGCATATGAATAAGACTTACCCTGCTGAACATCACCAGGGATACGGAACATCTTAGGGTCGGTAATCTCAAGACCACGTGACGCCTTACCCTCACCGAGACGACCCTCGTAAGTATAAGTTACGTTCTGACCTACCTTCTCCATTGTCTTGTCAGCAGTGATATCGGTAATCTGAGGAACAGCACCAGTAGCCTCTGGAGTAACCTTTACCTTACCACGGATAACGCTTTCCTTACCGTTGCTATCCATAACAACGAGGTCGTATGTACCCTCTGTTGGAACAGTAAACTTAGCACTTGTACCGCTTTCGCCCTGAGCAACGACAGCACCAGTAACCGCATTCTTCAACTTCCATGACTGAGCAGCAGGAACCATGTCATCAAGATACTTGAGTGTGAACTCTTCGTTTGGCTTGATAACAGGACGGTCAGCAACGACATCGCTCAATGGCTGGTTGTAAGCAACCTCCTTATACTCTGACCAAACAATGTCAGAACCCTTCTTACCATCAGGAGATACGGCACGTACACCGAAACGGCAGTCGCGCTTGTCGGCACCTGATACCATTGGAGCATCAACAACATAGGCAGCCCAAGAGGTAGTAGCGGTAAGCAACTGCACTGGCTGGTCTTTCTGCTGGAAGTAGATTTCATAATACCATGTACCAACTTCATCGTTATAAGTCTTCTCCCAACCTGATTCTTCCTTAGAAGCATACTGCATCTTGAAGTCACAAGCGTTGTAACGACCACGGAGAATCTCAACCTTCTTAATAGTTGGAGTGGCAGTAGCAAAGTCTTTTGCATTGTCGCGGAGCGCCATCTCACCAACACGCAACTCATAATTGGCAGGAGTATTCTCAACAACAAGTCCCATCATCGCTACCTTATCACCAGCAGCCAAACCTAAGTCTGAAGCCTTTACACTGAAAGTCTTCCACTCACCTACTGCCTCAACAGCTGGCAATGCCACCTCCTTATACTCGGTGACGTGGTCCTTCAGGGCTACAAAGAACTTAGCATGTGTGTCCTTGTCGGCGATAGTCTTATAGGTAACAGAGAACTCATAGTCTGGCTTTACCTCAAGCATTGTCTTAAAGAGTTTCACACGTGAGAATGCTGTCTGCCCAGAGATAGCCAAACATGAACCACCCCAGTAAGCATCATCGAAGGTAAGTTCTGCCTTTGCAAGGCTATTGATATTACCTGTGTTTACCTGATCAGCACCGTCAGTAATCCACCAACGCCATGTTGGCATGTAATCCTGCGTATTGAGGTTGTACCACTTGTGATTGAAGGTAACCTTACCATCCTTACGGAAGCTCAAACCATTACCAAGGTTAAAGCGTGATACGAATGGAACCTGCTGAATAGTAGACTTTGCAGAAAGGAAGGTAGCAAGACCGTGGAAGTTCTTCAAACTTGCATTAGCCAAATTACAATCAGTATTGATAGCTGGCAACAAGGCTGGGTTGTTATATCCACCACTAAACATAAGCTCCTGCTTCTTCAGATAAGTCTTCTGAATAGCAATGTCAGATGTACCATTGTCAGTAGCACTCTGGTGGATAAGACTCTGCTTGTGAGCGCCCCAGAAACCGATAGAGATATCATTGTCTAACAATGCACTCCAACTTGCCTGACGCAAACCACGACCTTGAATGTCAAAGCCTGCATAATAATCGAAGCTGCTACGACCCAAACTCTGTGCTGTACTTACAGAACCTCTCAGATGACTTGGTCCCCAGTTGTAGTTAGCAAAGAGCATATCGGTAGCAATGTTGTCCTTGTTACCAAAGATCTTCTTGTTGTGATTGCCCAGACCACCATCAAAGTGAATACGACCATCATCTCCAGTACCATCATACCAATGTACTTCAAATTTCCAGTTGAGTTTCTCTGCTTCCTTATGACAAGCTACAAAGAACTCTGTCAGCTGTCTCATTACATCAGCAGAAGTATGGAACTCAGAGTTAAAACCGATACCATTGATACCATAGAACTTCATCATACGAACCAATGGCTCTGCATAAACATACTTACCATTCTGATTCAGAGTAAGTTTATATAATATCTTACTATAGCTATCAGATCTCCAAGGGCTTAGATAAATAGTTCTTCCATCAGGAACAGACATCAAACAACCCACACTAACACCGTTCTTATGAGCAACGTCAGTCAGACCTGCGGTAGAACGAATCCAAGGTGAAGTCCAGTTTCCGTGGATGTCAATGTATGACCACAAACTAAAGTTATCGCCCTCAAAGCAATAACGAGGGAGCGCCTTCCACTGAGCGGTAGGGTCGTCAAGCGGTGTCCACAGACACATCTTACGATCGCGCTTCACGCCTTGGCGCACCTGATAGTCACCGTCCTTAATACGCTCGAGTGGACGAACACGAGAGATAAAGAACTGGTCGTCAATCTCGCTGACGCCCTGTGGCTGCTTCATCTCGCCTTTCAACCACGCTTCAAGGTAGTTTGGCAGGTTCTCAAACTTAGCATCCTGGATGTCCAATGGATGTGTCGGCGTACGCTGTGCACTCACAGTGAGGCAGCTTGCCAATGCCAAGGATGCAAATAAAGTAATCCTTTTCATGAATAATAAATGTTTAGTTTATAAATAATTTTAGGTTTATACAGCTATAAGCATATAACTATATAAGGTTTGTCTCTGTTTAGCAATTATGCTATTTATTTATACTTTCGGGTTTAAAGATTAAATGTTCTTAATAGATAAAAGGATAAAACAAAAAGTGCCAGAAGGAGATTAGCTCCTTCCAGCACTTAAAGAATTATTTACTTACAGATAAACTTAACTGTACGGAGGGTCTTACCGTCCTTCTTGACATTCACAACGTAAACGCCCTGAGCACCAAGATGGAGACGTACAGACTCTGCACCATTGACAGAAACAGCCTTGCTTGCTACCATCTGACCATTGGTAGAGAATACCTGAACGAGGTAGTTACCTGGTGTCTCAACGTCGAACAATACGTCACGATCGATAGCGTAAACCTTCATGTCAACAGCCTCAGTGCCGTTGATACCTGTTGGATCAGCCTTCACCTTGATTACCTGGAAGGTACGAGTGTCAGAACCATGTGCGTTCTTCAATGTTAATGTAACCTCATAGTCACCTGCCTTAGCATACTTCAACTTAGCAGTACCAGCCTGATCAGTACCATTCTGTGAAACGATAGTAGCCTTCTTAGCTGTCCACTCTGCTGTAGTCTTCACCTGATAGTTACCAGATACGAATGGACTACCAGCATCGTAAGTTGGAGCATCTGGTACAAGTGTTGTAACACCTTCGCCTTCACCAGCCTTCAATTCACCGTGAGCCAACTTAGCATTACCCACCTTGCTTGCGAAGTAGTGGTCTGCTGCAGCGTCAGACTCGAAGTCCCAGTAAGCTACCAAGCCATTCTCTGTAGCATCTGTAGACATCATTGCGCGTGAAGCCTCAGACTCAGAGATAGCCTTGTTGAAGAACTTAACATCGTCAATAGTAGCGTTCATAGCAGATGCGTAAGCACGACCAAGACTGATACCGAGGACATTATTATCCCACCAAGCATTGTTAGCGAAGCCATTAGGGTTAAGACCATCACCACTCTGACCATCATACTCCCAGTTATGAGCCTTAGCAGCCTTACCATTGATATAAACCATAGGCTTGGTTGTAGTACCATTACCCTCCATAGCTAATACAAAGTGTGTCCAAGCACCTGGAACGAAGTCAACCTTCCAACGCTGCTTATATTCCTTAGCACCACCAGGATTCTTCTCACGGAGTGTCACCTCATAAACACCAGTACTTGGGTCGTATGAAGTCCACATTGTACCCCAGTGATTCTGTGGCCAACCTGTACCTGGGTCACGCATATCAACAATCTGAGTATTACCTGCAAAGCTGTTGAACTTAACCCAGAATGCAAGTGACCATGCCATATTGTTCTTGCTTGTACTGTTGAAACCGAGCTCAGAAACCTTAACTCCTGCAGGCTTCTCGAGAGTCTTGATACCTCTTGAACCAGAACCGTCAGCCTTCTTACCTTCGTACTTCATTGTTACTTCGCTGTTAGCAACAACCTCGATAGAAGTCTCGCTGTTGTTAGCTGTGAGCTTGTTGATATGAGGAACAGCACCTACTGCATCAGAAGTAATCTGAATGTAGTTAGCGTATCTTACTTCCTTATTAACACGTGCACCATTCTCATTAACTGCACCTGTAAGAACGAGATCGTAGAAGCCTGTCTGGCTCAAACCATTCTCAACCTTGATTTCATTAGCATTGTTGCTGCTTGCTACAGTTGTGCCATTCTGCTCAATCTTCCAGTTACCAGCCTCGTGACGTGGGTCAACATAAGCGATAGTGAAAGCTTCGTTTGGCTTGATAACAGACTTGTCTGCCTTGATTTCGTCGCTATATTCGTAGCTATTGAAGATTTCGTGATCCTCGCCCCAAGCGATAGCACTCTCCTTCTTCATATCGAGAGATACTGCAGATACACCAAACTTCACCTTGCCCTGACCCTTAAGGTCTACAGGAACAGAATAGAACATACCTGCCCATGAGGTGGTTACACCCATGAGGATTGGGTCCTTACCCTCCTGCTTAGCCCAGAGCTTGAAGAGAGAAGTCTTCACGTCTGTGTTGTAGCAAGGCTCGCCCTGACCCTTAGTGTTAGGCATGTTGAAGATAATCTTAGCGTCAACGCCATTCTTTGCAGCGTGCAACAAGGTTGTCTTTACATCGATTGGCTGTGCTGGAGCATCGAAGCTACCACGAACGATTGAGAACTCACCGAGGTAGAGATTCAAGTTGGCAGCATTCTCCATCTTGAGCGCAACGAGTGCAAGTGTCTTACCGTTCAAGTCGCCACCAACAGTGATAGTCTTCTCAACCCACTTGTCCTCATCAGCCTCATCAGTAGAAGCAAGTACTGGATAAGCCTTCTCTGCGTTTACATTATCTTCTGTTGCGAATACCAAAGAAGCATCAGCCTTACCACCCTTAACCTTATAACGGAAGGTGATAACGTCGCCTGTCTTCAAAGCATACTTTGTCTTGAAGAGGTGGAGATACTCCTTAGAAGTAGAACCATGTACACGAACAGTAGAACCACCCATGTAAGCATCGTCCCATACGAACTCTGCATCAAGACCAGTTGCAGGAACATCAGCAGCGGTACGACCGAGCAACTTGCTTGCAAACCACCAACGCCATGTTGGCAAGTAATCCTGTACACCTACGTTAGCCCATGGACGATCGTTCTTACGTACACCACCATAGTTGAAGAACTTACCATTACCGAGGTTGAAGTAAGTAATCAATGGCTCCTGTGTCAAGTCCCAAGACATAGAACTACGTGCGGTCATCATCGCTGACATACCGTGGAAGTCTGTGTTATCAGCATTGTACTGCATACTGTGAGAAATCTCTGGAGTAGTAACTGGGTTACGTGAACCGCTTGAGAACCAACGCTCAGTACGCAACATATAAGTGCGCTGCTGTGTCTCAGGGTCACTACCCTTCTCACCACGACTCTCAAAGAACATGTTCTGTGAGTGAGCACCCCAAAGACCGATTGAGATTGGGTACTTCTTCAAAAGCGGCCAACGTACAGTACTATATGTTTTTGGTTCGCCTCCCTGCATATTGAAACCTGCGTAGAGGTCCAATGGATTACGGTGAAGTTCCTCAGCCTTAGCTACTGAATTCTCCAATAACCAAGAACGGTTCCAGTTATAGTTGAAGAAAAGGTCTGCAGCCTCGCTACCACTTTCACCGAAGATAGTCTTGTTATGATCGCTCAGACCTTGGTCGAAAGTAACACGACCTTGATCATTAGTACCATCATACCAAATATTTTCAAAAATAGGATTATAAGGTCTGATTGCTTTGTTGAGTTTTACGTGGAAATCTCTAACTGCTTTTGTAACACGACCTGCAGTATAAAACTCAGAATACTCAGAGTTATAACCGAAACCGTCATAACCGTAGTACTTCATATAGTCAGCTACAGTCTGAATATCAGAACCTGCGAGTGCAGTCAGTGATCTACTCCACTCACCTTTAAGCTGACCATCAGGAATACCAGCAACAGAAGATACAGCTACACCATTCTTATGTGCAACGTCCAACAAAGCTGCTGGAATACGGCCTAAGCCACAGTTCCAGTCACCCCAGTGAGTTACGTAAGGCCACATTGAGAACACCTCAGAGTCGAAGACGCCATCAGGGAGAGCGTTCTTACTTGGCACGTTCCATGGCAACCAAGCAAGGAGCTTCTTGTCGTTTGTCTCTGTAAGGTCTGTACGAACCTGTGTTCCTTCGTAACGGAAGCGAGCCTTTGGTTTTACACGAGAGATGAAGAAGTTATCATCATCATTGATTTTAGGGTTCGACTTTGACCAACTGCGAAGTTTGTTTGGAAACTGCAGAGATTCAAAGCCCCACTGAATGTAGCTGCTCTTAAGTTCCTGTGCCATCAAGGTTGATGGAATTAGGCAGCAACCAAAAAGAAGTAAATTAATTCTTCTCATAATTGATTTGGGTTTTAATGTTATTGAATAATTATAAATCTTATTACCGTTTAGATCTGCCTCCACTCGTTAGGAGAACAGACGTTGTCCGAGAACTGTATCCTTCGTTGGTACCGCTTAGTAGACTTTACCTGTCATTCGATAGCTTTATAGGTGTCAACTGTGCCTCACGTCTCTCATTTCCAATCGTCGTATTCATGCTTAGCACATCGTGTGCGAAGGCTTAACACCACTTGTGCGGATGCTCCGCACCATTAAAAAAGATGCTAAAGGAACATTCCACTGTTCATAAGACGAGGGTTGCACTACCCTAACAAAAGCCACGTTTTATCGGACATTTTTATTATCAGAAAGCTTACCTACCAAACAAAACAAGGCTACCCGACTCGATAGAATCAAGTCAGATAACCTCATTTTATATCACCTATTACTTAATCGTAATCTTTTGTGTACGGATAACATTGTTGTTCTGCATCTTAACGAGGTAAACACCTGCTGGCAACTCATTTGTATTGAAAGACTTTGGATTAACCAAACTCTTTACAGTCTGACCGTCAGTAGAGAATACCCATGCACGTTCAACATTCTCGAATACTACCTTACCACCAACAACAGTAAGCTGTGAAGCACCACCTACGTTAGCAGAGATGATATTAGTAGAACCACCCTCGAGCAACTCTGGCTCGTCAGCAACACCCTTATCATGGGTGTCAGCCTTAGCACCACGAGCAGCATTAGAACCAGTGATAGTCACCTTGAAGTCGATAGCAAAGCCCTTATTGAACTTACCAGTTGGTGTCAAACCGCCCTGGAACCATGCGTCACAGAAGACAAGGCGGAGACGGCTCTGACCTGGCTTAGCATCTTCAGGAACCTTAAAGGTGTACTCATTCAACTGCTGTACCTGTGCAGGAACGCCCTTGCGCACCTGACCAAAGAATACAACACACTCACCCTCGTTAGGATTCTCAGAGAGATTCTCTGGGTTGAACTGCTTGTCGCCATTGAAATCCATCCAAGCCTTACCCATACAATAGCGGAGGTCATCATTGCTCTGGTCCTTAATCTGAGTTGCCTCATAGCCCTTAATCTTCACTTTCACTGTCGCACCCTGTGCTACTTCGAGTTCTTGACTCGTAGCATCAACATAGTTCGTCTCGTTACCTGCAGGACCGTTAGCAGTATAGTCGATATTCTTTGTACCACCCTCTGTCTGGAACTTCTGAACATAACGAATCTTACGAGCTGTTTCTGCACCAGCAGCAGCATTGTCGAGTTCAACTGTTCCGTAGCCCTCTTCCTGTGCCTCTGGGAGTTCAGACTGCTGAGCACGTGGCACAGCAATCCACTGTGTCTTTGAGTAAGTCTTAAGGTCAGTACTTACTGAGCGAACACCGATGAAAGGTTTGTCGTCAACACTTGTGAACTGGATGTTAGGAACGAGTGTAGCCCACTGTGATGTACGACCTACCTCAGACACCTTACCATTCTCACCGTTCTTATAGAGAATCTCGAAGTGGTCGATATTTGCCTCATCGTTATAAACGGTTGGATTCTGTCCTGGGTCCTTATCAATTCCCCATACCGCCTTAACAGAAAGAGAATTCTTTGTTTCCTCCTTCACCTGAACGGTCAAATCCTTCACGTTAGCTGGTGTTGCTGTCACGTCGTCGTTGAGTTCGAGTTTACCAACAAGTACATTATAGTCAGCATCTGAATCCTTCACACGCAGACCGATACGCTCAATCTTCTGACCAGCAGTGATATCATTCAACTCAACCTTCTTCTCTGTCCAGTTTGCGTTCTCGGTGTTACCCAAAGCATAAGCCTTCCAAGCACCATTCACACGTACGATGAGAGAAAGTTTTGAGTCGTTATTGCCTTCTTTGCCAGTCTTGATAGCTACCTTAGCAACTACCTTACCCTTAGAAGGAGTGAGGTTAGTCTTGAAGAGAACAACGTCTGTAGCAGTTGCATTGTTGACACCCTTCAAGCGAAGTGCTGCACCACCCGTGTAAGCATCTTCATTGGTGAATGAAGGCTGTACGTCTGTGCTGGCTACTTCAGTCTCTGGCTTAACAACCATCCAACGATAAGTAGGCACGACATCTTGGCTACTCATGTTATACCATGAGCCTGCAGTCTTCTTACCCTTATAGTTATAACGTTCACCATTACCTGTGTTGAAGTGGGTAGCGAAAGGAAGGTTGCCTGAGATAGCTGTGCGCTCTGGAATCCAAGAAGCAAGACCAGCGAAACGTGCCAAAGGAGGTGTGGTACCCTGTGCCTCAACATTATTACCCCTATTGCTAATCTCTGGACGATACAAAGGATTACGGTTGCCACCAGAGAAAGCACGCTCAAGATACTCTTGATAGTTAGACATACGAGACATAGCGTCGCCACCAGTGTTATAACTCCAGAAACGACTCTCTGCATGCTCACCCCACAGACAAATACCACAACGCTTAGCATCTTGGTTGTTAAGACTATTCCATCGTCTGTCCATGCTTACAATCCATACACCAGCGTATAAACCATCGGCTGAGCCCATAGTGCGTTCTGCCTCTTTTACAGAACTGCCCATGTTCCAACTGAAGTCGCTGTTGTCGTAATTCAACATCACCTCACAGATACGATTGTCCTTATCTTGACCCCACATATATCTTGAGCTATATGATGTCAGACTTGAGCTCGTTGTGTAATACATAATCTTGAAGTCGTTAAAACCTTCAGACTTCGCAATCTTGTAAAGTTCCTTATGGAAGGCTATGTTATCTGCATCCTGATACTTGTTGGTGCTTTCCCAGTTATAGTTGATACCATCGAAACCGAGGAAGCGCATACAGTTGATGATAGGATGCGTATAGCGGAAGCTACCATCGCTATTACGAGTCATGATAAAGCTTGCCCAACTGTTAGCAGCTCCACCCGTTGTATGATCGAAGAACTTAATACCAGCGAAGATGCTTGTACCATTGCGGTGAGCAGCATCAGCCCATGAACCTGGTGCTTGGAAAAGTCCGTAGTTCCAGGCACCAAACAAGTTGGTATAGTTCCACATTGAGAAGTTATCGTTAGCAAATGTCTTTGAAGGATAGCCACCGAGGTTCTTTCCAGCACCACCAGGGATATTCATAAAGAGGTTACGATTCTCGTAAGTATCTTGGAGAAGACGGTCAGCACGTGACTCAATAGCACGCTTTCTGACGTGTGAGCGGATAAACTCTACCTCGTCTTTAATGCCCCATGCAGTAAGGTCGGCATCAGTAGGATATTTCTTGCCGTTATCAAGAAGTTCTGCAAAATGCTCAAGAAGGGTCTGATCGCCCAACTTTGACAGGTCGAACACCTGTGTTGAAGCTGTTGAAGAATATGTTTGTGCAGTCACACCGACAGGAGCCATAGCCATCATAGCTGCGATGATCCATGCACTAAGAGTAGATTTTTTATTCATATGATTTAGGTTTTGTAATTAGTACTTGATAGATTTATATCCCAGTAGAGTGACGTTTATACCACCCTACTGGGCTATTGTTTCAATTCAGAGTTTCATTTAGAAGTTTGAAGTGGTCTTATCCCAGAAGAGACGAGTTGCCATCTTGTCTGGACCGCCCAATGCTGGGATACCTGTGTTGTCAACATCCTGCTTTGTTGCGATGTCGCTTGTGCCAGGGAATGGCAGACGACGCATGATATCACCAGGAACTAAACTACCATCAGCCTCATCGATGTTCAAAACTGGCAACATACGTGGAAAGCCTGTACGACGGAGGTCAACCCATGCCTCGAAGCCATTAGGATAAGTAGCGAGGTACTTCTGAGTGATAATCTTCTCGAGTTTTGTCTCTTGTGAGTCACTGTCGTTCCACTTTACACCAACATGGATTGGTGAAGCAGCGTCTGGTGTGTCACCAGTTGGATCCTTATAAACATAAGCTACTGGGTTCTCCTGTGCCATATAAGTGTCAATCCAAGAGTCATACCAGTTTACATTCTGCTGTCCGTTAGGACTCTCACCGTCCATAGACTTCATCTCAGGATCCTCACAGTTACCATGACGGATACCCTCCTCATAGAAGTGCTGAGCCGAACCACCCATGTTCCAACCACGGAGTGCACCCTCTGCACGGAGGAAACAAACCTCAGCATACTTCATCAAATAAAGTGGTGCAGAGTTGAAGTACTGCTCGTTTAGCTTACTGAATGCGATGTACTGGTTCTCATCATATCCCTGACCTTCACCTGGATGTGTACCGGTACGGATACCACAGATACGGCTGTCAGCAGGTGTTGTCTCGCCTGTCTTATTGTTCTTAATAACGTTATCATTCTTCTTAAAGAGATATTTCAACCAAGGGTGATTGAAGGTCTTCAATGTGATTTCCATTGTTGCACTCATACGAGCATCACCCCAACTCTCAACGCCTGGCAATGGATGACTAAAGCCCATCACACCTGGACGGATTGAAACGCTCTGTGCCTCGTTCTCAATAACGCCATCAGCAACAGCCTCTTCAGCCAATTTCTGTGCACGAACAGGGTCGCTCTTTACCATGTGCATAGCGATACGCAACTTCAATGAGTTGGCATAACGTGCCCATGCCTTCAACGTTCCGTCAGCAGCACCACCATCGGTCATGACAACGAAACGGTCAACAAACGCACTCTTAATCTTCTGCTTGTAGGCAGCTGGCTTCTGATCGAAGTAGTGGAAACAAGCAATGGCTGTGTCGAGGTTGGCAACAGCATCGTTGTAGACATCCTCAACCTTGTTATAAGTATAAGGACCTACCTGCAAGTTAGTCTTCAACTCACGGTAAGGCATTGGACCATAAACGTCAGCTACCTCAACAGCCTGCTGGTTGAAGAGGGTCAAATAAGCTGCCTTCAACTCTGGAACAGCATTTACCTTCTCATTATTCAAGATAGGTACAAGTGAGGTTTTCATCTCTGTGAATGAACCCCATGCACCACCATAGCACTTCTGGTCGATAGCATAAGACGATGCCAAACGAATCTTTGAATACTGGAAGAAAGTATGAGGAACAACGGTGTACTCAGCATAGTTGTCAACACCGAGAGAATACTGATACTGATAAGCATGTGGACCAGGGTTCTCACCATTCTTACCACCACGCATAGAGAACTGTCCACCAACACCTGCATCAAGCAAGTCTTGCATTGCATTGAGTGCCTCATCTGCTGCTGCAGCGTCTGTAGCCTGACGGAAAGGAATCTTATCCACGTCACCACGGCTTGTCACCTTCTCAACATTCTTGGTTGTTGAGTTGAACTCATCACCAGGGTTGTCATAGTCAAGGCATGACTGTAGACCCAGTGTTGGCAATGCCATCGCCATGAGTACGATTATATGTTTACTTTTCATTGTTGTTTATCTTTTGAATATTATTGTATTGTTTAAGCTTATTCGGAGCTAAAGATGTGTAGTAACGGTTGTGTTACGTGGGGAGCAAGACGTCAAACATTATATTTGTTTCTCACTCCCTTTTACGCTCTTCACTCCTTTCTCACTCCTTTTCTCTTAGAAGTTAGCCTTCAATGAGAAACCGAATGAACGTGAAGATGGCATATTGAAGCTCTCAAATGCGCCGAGACCATTCTGTGTAGACAGAGATACGTCTGGGTCTGTTGGTGCATCCTTATAGATGAAGAACAGGTTACGAGCGATGAATGAGAGGGTCAAGTTGCGGTTCTGACCGAAGAGGTCACGGAAGGTGTAACCCAATGAAAGCTCACGAAGACGGAAGTTTGTTCCGTTGTAGAGATAGGTTGATGGGTTGCTTGATGCGCCCAATGCCTGATAATATGACTGGATAGGAACGATGCGACCGCTACCATCATTGAGTTCCATACCTGGTACGTTACCATAATTGGTTGCAACGATGTTGTTACGCTCTGCGCTGAGACGAGCTGCCTCTGTACGCTCTGAAGCACCGATATAGTCAAGATATGACTCTGTCAATGAGAGTACCTTACCACCGATACGACCGTTGATGAGGAATGAAAGCTGGAACTCCTTATAGTTAAAGGTATTGGTCCAACCCATCTGCCACTTAGAGTTCATGTTACCGAGGAAGCGATCGTTTGAACCTGTCTTGTCGAATGTTGGCTCACCCTTAGCTGTCAATACGATATGACCATTTGCATCGCGCATGAAGTCGCCTGCATAGATGTCACCAATAGCACCACCCTTCTGGTAGATTACCTTTGCCTCACCTACAGTCTGCTGATACTTACGTGATGTTCCGTCCTTATCATAACCTGTCTCAAGAATCTTGTTGTCGTTGTATGAGAGATTATAAGATGTACGCCAACGGAGGTCCTTACCGAACTTGAAGTCGTAGCCAACAGTTGTCTCGAAACCAGTGTTACGTACCTTTGCAGAGTTCAGCAACTCGGTGTTACCACCCAATGAGCCAAGCTCCATGTAGAGATGACGAACGATAGTGTTATAGAAGGTGAAGTCGAAGCTCAAACGGTTGTTCAAGAACAATGACTCGATACCTGTCTCGAATGAACCTGTTTCCTCTGGTACTGGTGAGAAGTCGAGCAACTTGTTACCTGACAATGCACCTGTCTGGAGGTTACGGCTCATCGCACCGTATGCCTTATTAGGGATAGAGTTACCTACTGATGAGTAAGAAACACGATATTTCAAGAAGTTAAACCAGTCTGGCAACTTCACCAACTGACTTACGATAGCATTGGCACCAACACCGAAGTAACCGTAGTTATCGGTATCAATCTTACCCAACTCCTTGAAGTAACGGAATGGACGATACCAGTCGCGACGATAAGAAGCATCGAAGTAAACGGTCTCTTTCCAACCTAACTGTGCAGTGAAGAGGTATGAGCGGTCCCAGTTTGAACTCTTTGAAGTGCTTGTTACGCCATAGCCACCTGCGCTGGTCTCGAAGTAGTTAACCATTGTTGGGAGCTTACGCATAAGACGGTCGTAGTAAGTTGCAACGGCGTCTGTACCCTTTGACTCGCCCTTGATAGTATGACCGACATAACCTGCTGTTGCTGATACTGAGTAATCACCAAAGGTCTTGTTATATGACAAGAGGTAGTCGGTATAGAACTCTGTTGTCTTCTCGTCTGAATCCCAAAGACGACCGTAGTCTTCCATAGATGCAGGGAGGAAGGTGGTAGCAAAGCGAGTTGCATGATTCTTGAAACGAATCTGGCTGTAGTTGACACGTGCTTGGAAAGTCAAACCATCATAGATGTCAACATTTGCTTGCAAGGTACCAAAGAGGCGGCTCTCCTTCTGCTGACTGTTACCCGAATTGATCAACCAATATGGGTTGTTGTTTGGATGAGAGAGGTATGCCCACTCCTGCTGTGGACCAGTCAGAGTTGTGCGCTGACCAGCTGCCCAAGCGAAGTTTGAACCATTAAGTTTGTAATATGAACCTGGATTTGACAACCACTTACCCTCAGCGTTCATGTAATGGTCACGATAGTAATCCATATCGATGTTCTGAGGTGCGGTATAGAGATGGTAGAGAGGGTTACCCACCGTACCACCACCAGGACGATTCTTTGTCTTTGACTCTGTATAGTTCATCGATGCATCAATATGCAAACGCTTGAAGAAGTTATAAGTCTGACGGAAGCTGATAGAGTTACGGTTGTATGAGTTGTTACGCATCATACCTGTTGCATGGCTGTTTGCCACTGACACATAGGTACGTGCTATATCTGTACCACCAGAAAGTGAGATTGAGTTATTTGTTGTAACACCCGTACGGAAGAAGTTGTCTACATCGTTACCTGCACGGTTGCGGAGATAAACATTATGACGACGTGCCATGATTGGATTGCCACTTGCATCTGTACCAATCTGCTCCTCTGGATAACCTACCCAACGCTCATCCAATGGAGTGCGTACTACGAGGTCGTTATCTGCACGGTCTGCGAGCTTACCGCCCCAGTTGTTCAATGACAATGCACCTGTTGTCTGGTCATAAGCTGCACCATAAGTCTTCTGAATCTTTGGTGTCAACAATGGAGAATCGAAAGTAATGTTTGAGGTTACGTTGATATCAACCTTTCCTTCACGACCACGTTTGGTGGTAATCATCACAACACCATTGGCAGCACGTGAACCGTAAAGCGCAGCAGCGTTAGCACCCTTGAGGACATTGATTGACTCGATATCGTCTGGGTTGATCAATGACAATGGGTCAGAACCCTCTGAAGTTCCTGTTGAACCGAAACCCTCTGCGCCCATACCCTGCTGACCACGAATACCATTACTCATTGGTACACCGTCAACAACGATGAGTGGAGAACTGTTACCGAGGATAGAACGGTTACCACGAAGAACAATCTTTGAAGCACCACCAGCACCACCAGCACTTGGCGTAATAGTGATACCAGCTACCTTACCTTCGAGTGAGTTAGCAGCGTTAGGATCCTGCACCTTCATGAGGTCCTCTGCCTTCACCTGCTGCGTTGCATAGGTGAGAGACTTTTCCTTACGCATAATACCCATGGCGGTAACAACAACCTCGTTCATGGTGTTTGCCTCTTCCTTCAATGTCACGTCGATCGTACCCTTACCACCAACAGGGATGGTCTGTGCAGCATAACCGATGTAAGAGAAGACGAGCTTCGCGTTTGCAGGGGTATTGAGGGTATAGTTACCATCAATATCCGTTACTGTGCCATTAGTGGTACCCTCAACAAGGATAGTAGCACCAATGAGCGGTTCGCCGGTTGAGTCAACGACACGACCGGTCACTTTGTGATTACCATTCTGCTGTACTGCTTGTACTGCAGTGCTGGTGTTTGTACCCGCGTAGACACCTGTTGGTGCCAATGCTAATGATAGAGCAAAGGCAGCCGAGAAGTACAGATGCTTCTGCTTTGATTCTTTAAAGATTCTCATCAGGTTTAGGTTTTAAACTTTTATTTATTTATTTTCCTAATTTTGTTGCAATTGATTTTAGGTATTGTCAATATTCCATCTTGTTACACCTTATTATATAGTAAGGCATAGGTTATTTGGGACTTCTTGTTCGCTTTACTTAGGTTTTTAGGCTATAACTGTCTTGCTGTGGTCGGAGGTTTCACATTCTCTTTCCCACAACTCTTTAACAAACAGTCATTTACGCCTTTCTTCGTATTCCTTCTTTAAGATTGGTCTAATGACACCTATACTTCAAACAACTCAAATGCTAATAATACTTATGTTAACTTTAATATTTAACATTTATAAACAGTTAGTAGACAAGTGAACGAGTAGACGAGTTGACAAGTTGCTTGCGAAAAAGACAGAGTAACAAGGTAAGTAGACAAGTTACTTGTAATAAAGAAGAAATTTGTTCTCATGTTACCATGTCTACTTCACAAGCAACTTGTTTACTTGTCTACTTGTCTACTTGTCAACTTGTCAACCATATTACCATGTCTACTTCGCAAGCAACTCGTTCACTTGTCTACTTGTCAACTTGTCAACCATATTACCATGTCTACTTCACAAGCAACTCGTTCACTTGTCTACCTGAAAAGAAATTCGAAAACAGTATTTACATTTTGACTCTCACTAAGGGGGGCAGATTAAGCTAAGTGGGCTTTCTAAGATCTCAGCTGACTTAGTCATTTTTTCCATCAGTGACTAAGTTAAGTGACTAAGATAATACACTTATATACTTCTGATTCCTACTATTGGGTTTATCAGGTATTGTCATCTCAAGAAATCCACCTTTTATCAATGGGTCAATATAGCGACTTTTAGCATTGTTACGATGTTTTAGTCCCAAATGGGTTATAATTTCAGTAAGACTTTTAGGCTGTTGGCATAAGGCAATAACCTCATTCATTACCTCTGCCGACTTAGTCACAGACTTAGTCACTTTTTCTCCATCAGTGACTAAGTTAAGTGACAAAGATGGCTGTATTGTCACCTCGAAAGCAGTTACTTTACCGACATTGAAGATGGGGTCTGGATTTCCATTCTCCCTTAGCATATTTTTAACACGCTGAATACCACGGTTAAACATATTAACATACTTCATACCACGCATAGCCTCTGCAATAATAGGATTACGATAATCATTTACCGTAGGGAAGTTTTCTGGACGAGCCTCCCCATATAAGCCTCCAGCATTGAGAATCTCTATACGATTGCTAAATTGATAAATTCTTATAGGCATATTTGATTGATAATCACGATGCATACAAGCATTCATCAGTAGCTCTCTAAGTGCGAGTTCTGGGTAGTTAAACACAATCTGTTCTCGTAGCATACTCACAGGCATTGGACGTGAAGTGACAATAGCATCTTTTACAAAACTCTCCAACTTAGGTAGTATCGAACATAGACTTCCCCGCATCTGCCTTTCGTTAAGAATTTCGCTTCCTGTATCTTCTCCTGCGAAATGCACATACTGAACATAACAGCCATGAAGAAAGAAAGAGGCATTTATCCCAAAAAGCACAATGGCTGCATTCATAGGACAGTCATGAACTATGTCATAAAGATGGATTGCTGCCAATTGCTCTTGCAAAGAGCGTTTATCCGTCTTAAGAAAATCAGCATCTATTACCTGTGGAAGATATTCATATTTTATAAACTGAGTGTCAATATCCTTTAATGATGATCCAAAACAAGGAGTGGCATCAAAAGTAGCCATATAAGATGTTCTCTTCTCCAAAAGGACTCTTTCTTCTGACTCTGTTGCAATGTCCCGACGAGGTCCTATACGAATAAAGGTACGACCACGATATCGAACTGGTGGAACCAAAGCTGGTGAGACCTCTACGACGAGTAAATCACCACCTTCAAGCTCAAACCTTTCTACTGACATAATCGGTAATGGTAAGATATTGCCATCAGAGCGAATCCCCGCTATTCGTTTCATCAAGGCATCATCAACTCTTAGTCCAGATAAAGTCCCATTGTCATAAGCACCCAAAATAAGATAACCTTTCTTTCGGGAATTTGGCAAATCGTTTGAAAAAGCACAAATAGCCTCCTGAAACTTATCCATATCACCTGTTGAACTCGTACGTTCTATTCTATAAGTCTCTGTGCTTTGCAAGAGTTCAAGAACTTCTTCTTTTATTACCATAACCTTTATTTATATTCTCATTGAACTTACCCATAGCATTCTTACTTAATGTAGGCTTTATAAATCATGATTTTCCACTTACTATACTCCAGTAAACTTGATAAAACTATCAAAAGTGGTTGTACTTATTTGAGCACCAATATAACATTATGCACTCTATGCAATCCATTTAAGTAGTTATATCCGAAGAATCATTTTTACTCTAAAAAGAATTAAATTAGAATTATCATTTCCATTTATAGAACATTCTGCCAAAAGTTTTAACTACAAAATTAAGCATTTCATAATACAACTCCAAGAAAAATAGACATTATTGTGCCACAATAATACATTTATTATTCGTAACTATTCAGCGATAATTGATATATAAGTGCATATCAATTTATCAAACCTTAAATAAGGCTTGAATCGCATTATATGGAGTTTTGTCGTGCTTCTTCGCTGTTTCTACAATCGAATGAAGTTCAAGGAAAGCGTCTGCTCCGAAGTCGGAACGAAATGTACACGAGTTCTTTAGTTTGATTTTTAGCTTGCGTATTCCTCGTTCGCTTTTATTATTGTCAAATGGTATCATCGGATTTTCGAGGAAATTGAAAATGTAATCTCTTCATTTGGCTATGTCTTTTTTGATCGTAATGAACTTTTTACCAAGCCACTCTATATTCTGTTTGAGCAGATTGTTTAAACGTTTAATTTATATAACATTATTTAATAGGCTGACTAAGCTATTGCAAAGTTTGATTAAAGTAACTTTTATTCAATTAAATTTGCTTGTTTCGTGGATTTCTTGTAATTTTGTAAATTCAGATACAACATAATCCTTAACTCTTCTTTATTTAATTTATACAAAAACCGATGAGAGATTTAAACGACTTCATGAAATTGAGAGCTAATGTCAATAAGGCTCTTTCACAATATATGCAATTGAGGAAGAAAATAGACTGGAAGGATAGCAGTAAATCTGCAACCATCCAGCAACTTGCTCAGCCTTTCCTGAATGGCTATTTTACAATAGCTATTGCAGGCAAAATGAGCGCTGGCAAATCAACTTTCATCAATAGTCTGATTGGAGAGAATATCCTACCTACAGGTCATTTCCAGACAACAAGTGGTATTACTTGGATTGTATCTTCTAAGGACCGCTCAATGGAAGTAACTTTTGCAGATGGCAAAAAGTTAACTTACAAAAACCATTTTGCCGAAGAACTCCGTAAGTTAGTAGCAGTTCCAGAAGAATTTGATGATTTGCCAATTAACGATATCAACACTCTAATTATAGGCAATAATGATATTAATACTATCCTTCAGAAAAAAGCAGGTATAGAAGTAAAAACAGGAACATCTTCAAGTGAAGACTTATGGAAAAAATATGTCAGCGTTACACCTAAAAGCAAAATTGCCCAAAAGGTTGTAATTCACATTCCATTACCTGATGAATATGAGGGTTGGCGAATTGTAGATACTCCAGGAGTGGGTGCTATTGGAGGTATTCAAGAAACAACAATGCAATTATTAACCTCTAGGGATAAATCGAATAATAATCAACCTTTAGTAGATGCTGTAATTTTATTGCACAAAGGAACTGAAAATATTCAGGATGAAAGTGCTAACAGATTTGCAGAAGATGTAAGCAAGTCTATGGGCGAACTTGCAAAGGGAAGATTATTCTTTGTTTTGACTCATGCTTCAATACCAGAATTCCTTAACTATAAGGATGGTATTTTGTCTCGTGCATCAAACCTTTTTGGTAGAAGACTGGATATCCCTGCAGAAAGGATAATCTATGTAGATAGCTTTATTCAAAGATTTATTACTGATGCAAAAAAATCTGGTAAAGATTTCTCAAATCCAGAAATTTTTTCTACAGCACTTACAGGATGGACAGAAGAAGACTGGAAAGCAATACGTAACCTCCTTTCTCCACTATACATGGAGTTACAGATGCAAGGAAAAGAAACGTCTAATTCCACTATCTTTGGACAATTAGAGACTACTGCTCGCTTTGATGTATTAAGAGATAAGCTAAATGATTTTCTGAACAACGAGAAAGAAGCCACTTTTAATCGCTTAATGAATTTGATTGAAGACGAATTGAAATTATATCAGTCTCGTGTTCAAAAAAACATCCAAGCTGTCAGTAATGGCTCGTCAGAAATCGCAAAGCAAATCAAGGAAGCAGAACAAGAGAACCTCCAATTGAACCAAGTGCTCGTTAAACTTCAACAAAAAGCAACTTCAGGGGCAATTAAAAAATTATTTGAATTTGTCGACCTAGAATTGGAAGCACTCTCAACAAAAAATACAATCGCTGAAGTTCGTGCAGCCTATCTCCAAACCATCGACAAAGGTATTAATGCAGAGAAAAACTATTTCAAGACGTTGATAAGAGATTTTGAATTGTTTGCAATGGAATTCAACAATTCAAATCTCACAATGAAAAGTCTTGACATGCAATCCATCGAACAAGAGGCACAAAAGAAAGCCACATTTAAAGCTACAGACTATTCTCGAGCTGAAACAAGGCTTGTTGAGGAAGGAGGTTGGAGTTCTGATGACAAATATGAAACTTATTATCCTCATAAAAAAGATCAGCTTGATTTTGATAGAAAGCTTAGAGAATTTACTGCTGTTGTGAAACGTGAGGGCAGAACTCTTTACAAAGCTTATATTGATGGTGTTGTTGAAAAATGCAACAACTTTTTTACAATTACATCTGAAAATATTGATGTTAAGAAAAATAATACTATCCATCGCTTGAAATGTTATGAGAATCGCAAGACAGAAAAAGATAAAATTCTTGCTGCTCTGAATTCTCAACTTAATGAGATAAAAAATGTACAAGTAGAACTTAATAAATTCTCTGATTAACTATGATTGATAAAACAATGCTAAATAAAAAAATTCGTGAAGCTGCAGATCTGTTGCTCAGGGATATTCAACTCATGGGTCCAGATGAGTTAAACGAAAATTTACGATATTTTGCCGAAAAAGCAAAAAATGTAGCTGAAGGAATATTAGAAGAATATATCTTCTCTGTAGTATCAAACTACACAGAGGGAATCAATGCAATTAAGGACACTGAGATATTGTCAAAGTTTATCAACTTTTCTTCTGGCTATCAACAGCAAATGCTCGACTGGATAAAGAATAATCCATTGGAAGTAAAGGAAGAGATGTTTGAAATTCCACAAGCAAAATCAGTCACAACAGATAAAGATGAGATTTCCCCTAAAATTATTTTCGGTGCAGGTACAGCTTTAGCAGTAGGTTTATTTATTTTTACCAATATTTGGATTGCCCTTGCTGCTGAAATAATCACAACATTTCTAACGATATACCAAAACAAGCGAATAAGTAAACAGAATTCCATCAAGGAAGAATTCGAGAAGAAAAGATATGAGGCTTCTCTTCATGCCAAGAAAGATAAACTCGTAAATGGCATGATTTCTGAATTGGAAAAATGGCTTGATTTAGGTGAAACTGCATCTAATAATATTATTACCTCATTTGGAATATAAAGAATATGGGAAAGTTTGATATTAGAAAGGCAACAGGTCGAAATCAAATTCTTGAACAAGATAAACTTCAGTCAGTTGAACAAACTTCATTAGCACCTGTACATAGAGAGACAGAAGTCTCGTCTAATAAATCTGATAATTCAATAATGACTCAGTTGGAAATGTTTGACAATGTAGTAACACATAACTATTTGTCAAAATTATCGTCATATCCTATTGTTCCATTGAATAATTCAGACAAATCACGCATGGGATGGTATAAGATAACTAAAATAGTGTATGACGGAAAAACGTTTTTCCCAGATCAACTATCTATGTTATATACTTCCTTACATAATGTGTCTAAGAATGTAGCTTTGGTTATTCAAAAAAACGGTTTTGATGATGTAGAAATATATTTAGGAGCGAGGGATTTTGAAGGATGTCTTCATGAATCATCAACTTTGCTTTCATCTGCAATTCAAGGATATCTTCCCGGAGTAAAAATTGAACAGTCTGTTAATTGTTCTTTTTGTTCTGCAGAATCAAATGTCTATGTTGCATCTTACTCTGGAGTAGCTTCTCTTAGAGATGATAAAAAAGATTCTTTTGTTCAAGGTATAGAGAAATTTATAGATTCTACGCCAAACATACCTACTTATACAGCATTATTTGTTGCCGATAATGTAAGTCAGGAGCAGGTTAAGGAAATGCTTGCTGCTTATTCATCATTACATGATGCAATTGCACCTTTCACTGAATGTCAAGATAGTATAAGCGAGACTGAAACTGAAGGAGTCTCCGAAACTTTGACAAAAACATTGGGAGAGACAATTACAGACAGTTTGTCCGAAACAGTTACTAAAACTAAAGGGACAAATTCTAGTTATTCTAAAACAAAAGGTGTGTCAGAAGGCACGAGCAAAAATAAAGTTCCAAATATTATAAAAACGCTTTTTGGCGGTAAAACTTCTGGTTCTAACCAAAGTCATAATGAGTCAAATACAGAGCAATCTGGTTCTCATACTGATTTTGCACAGGCAAACCAAAAAAGCCAGGCAAAGAGTACTTCAGCACAAGACTCAACTACCAAAGGGACAAATCGAGGAACAACTAAAGGCACAACTAAGCAAATTACTAGGTCTAACTCAACAGCAAAGGCTTATGTTGATTTGCTTGATCGTAATATGAAACGCCTTCACAATGGTAACCCATTTGGAATGTGGTCGATTGGAACTTATTTTGTGTCTCCTGATATATCTACATCCAAGAAACTTGCAAATATTTATAGAGGATGTGTTACTGGGGAAGATTCTGATCTTGATAACTCTGCCGTAAATGTATGGGATCAAGAGAATTCCCGAAAACTGCTTTATTATTTGCAGGACACAAAGAATCCTCGTTTCTTGGTTGGAAATATTAATGTTTCAGGAGGAGAAATTGTTTCTAGTAAAGAACTAGCAATACATATGTCTCTGCCTCAAACATCAATACCTGGTGTTGAGATTAGAGAACGTGCCGCATTTGGCCGTAACATCTGTACAAGAACATCATCAAATGAAAAGTCAGCAAATATTTGTATAGGAAAAATTAGCCATTTAGGCAATATATCTCAAAAAGAAGTATTGCTGGATTCTAATGAAATTAGCAAACATATTTTTGTTACAGGTTCTACAGGAAGTGGCAAATCAAATACAGTATATTTACTTGTAAATGAACTTTTAGAGCAAAATAAGAATGTTCTTATTGTCGAACCAACCAAAGGTGATTACCGTAAAGTTTTCGGTGGTAGAAAGGATAAAAAAATTACAGTTTACTCTACTCGTGAGGACGAAAAGAATCTCCTTAAAATCAATCCGTTTGCATTTCCTGACGGAATACGTGTAGTAGAACATGTGGAAAGGCTCGTCGAAATATTTGGTGTATGCTGGCCTATGTATGCTGCTATGCCTGCGGTGTTAAAGAATTCTATATTATCAGCTTACGAGGAGTGTGGATGGGATTTAAGAAAATCAACCTGCAAATATGGTAAATTGTTCCCAACGATTGCAGACGTTGTTACCCAGCTTAAGAGAATCATCTCTACTTCGCAATACTCTGCTGACACTAAGGGTGATTATGTAGGTGCGTTACAAACACGATTAGAATCCCTGACCAATGGTATATATTCTTCCATTCTTTCGTCTAATGATGTAGTCTCTTATGAATCCCTTTATGATTCTAATGTCATAATTGACCTCCACAATATTGGTTCTGCCGAAACAAGATCAATGTTAATGGCACTTGTTGTTTTAGGTCTCACAGAGTGGCGTATGTCACAACATGAGGACGAGATGGATAAGAAACTTCAACACGTAACTGTTCTTGAAGAAGCTCATTGCATTCTTCCGAGAGTCTCAAAACAACAAAGTCAAGAAGGTTCAAATGTGTTAGGAAAGTCTGTGGAAATGATAGCTTCTGCAATTGCTGAAATGCGGACTTATGGAGAAAGTTTTATCATTGTAGACCAATCTCCTTCTGCTGTTGACGAAGCTGCAATACGAAACACTAATACTAAAATCGTTATGAATCTTCCAGATGGTGAAGATAGAGAAATTGCAGGAAAATCTATCGCTTTGACAACTGATGAACAAATTTCAGAATTAGCTAAACTTTCAACGGGTGAAGCATTAGTATGGCAACGTGGTTGGAGTGAAGCCGTGCTTACGTCTATTTATGAAACGTCTCATCGTGACCCATTATTCTCAAAAGATAATAAAGTTGAGATTATTGAAAATAACACCAATATCCTTAGTTCACATTTCATTAATTTCTTCATAAAAGATAAGTCAATAGATGAAGAATGTTGTGATATTCTCAAACAAGAAATACTTCAGGCAAACTGTCCTTCATCTACTAAGGCAAAATTAATAGATGCTATTCAAAGCAAATCTTCTATGCAGAAAATGGTTCTTCGTGAAGCCATTATTACATACTTAGGGATAAAGGAAGAGTTAACAAAACTCATAGATAATTACATCCTTGGTACATTTAATCTGGTTTCTAAACTTAGGATGTATATGAATGAGGAACTCAATATAAAGGACTCTCATACGCAGAATATATTGTTGAGTATTTCATTTATTTGGGCATCTTACCAAAGTGAAAAATGGCATTCAATCTGTAGACAAAATATAGAATATTTAAAAAATACAAAATAGTATGGCATTTGGGATAGATGACGCTATAGTAGAAGTTGCAGCAGAGGCCGCGAAAGAAGGGGCTTCAGAAGTGACATCTTCAAGTTCAGGAATATTGGAAAATGTATCTGAAAACTCATTGTCTAGTGAATTTTCTCCTGATGTTTTTTCAGAAAATGTATATGATTCAAATTTAGGAGACTTGCAGGCTGAACCTGAGTCTCTAAATGTTGGAGAAGAAACTTTTAATCCAAGTGCAATCGAAGAAGAATTTTCTACTTCTATGTTTGATGAACTACAAGATAGTCAGTTATCATGTATGCAGCAGGTTGAAAGTACTCCTACACAAGAAGAAGTAACGAATTCTGGATTAGACAATGCAAATAGTTCAACAGAAAAGTTAGAAGAATCTATATCAAAAGATTTAGGTACTGATGGCGGAAAAAGCGAACAATCTGAAATAAAAAAAACAGGAGGTAGTTATGGTGAACTAAGAGGCGAAGGCTGGGGGTGGAATACAGAACCACCAAAAGAAGTTCATCATATGCCCGCAGATAGTAGTTCCAATCTGGAAAGGCATGAGGGGCCTGCTATTGTTATGGATTATAATGACCATAAACAAACTGCTAGTTGTGGTTCTTCACGCGACGCAAAGGAGTATAGGGCCGCTCAGAAAGAGTTTATCAATCAAGGTAAATTTAAAGAAGCATTACAGATGGATATTGATGATATTCATGATAAATTCGGTAATCAATACGATGAAGCGATTTCGCAAATGCTTGAATATGTTGATGAACTTGAAAAAATAGAAAAAATATGATTAATAAATTTGAAATAATTCCATTTGTTGGAGTAGGATGTATTGAATTTGATTCAACCCGAGATGATAATCGTAAAAAATTAGGTAAATATACTGAGTTCCGTAAATCGAGATTCAGTAAAAATACCACAGATAACTATGGAGATTTCCATGTTTATTATAGTGTTGACAATAAAGTAGATGCAATAGAGTTCTTCCATGGCACTCAAGTGTTCTTTAAGAACTCGAACATTTTTGAACTCAATAAAGAGGAATTAATATCATTGTTCAACGATAAAAAAATGGTCATAGAAGATGATACTATTAATTTCGAGTCGTTTGGTGTTGAAGTAGTGTTAGAAGAAGGTGTAATAGCTTCTATTCTTGTTCATAAAAAAGAATATTGAAAGCATTTGTTACTTCGCAACTATTGATTAGCCATTAGTTTGCAAAGGCCCATGAACGTCAAGAAATGCTATTAGGTTGCTTAATAGTAATTATTTGTTTAATAGATAACCCACTGATTTTCAGCAGAAACACTGATTATCAGTGGGATTGTTGTTGTCAAAATATAATTAGCTGCGATGTCTATCTGTCTTCTACAACCAACTTATTCCCATACTATTGATTTTTGTAAACTATTTTCGTGCAGATCGAAGCCAATACATGCTCTTTTGGCTTCTAAAAGATGCTCTTTGGACTTGCAAAAGACGCTCTTTAAGACCTTTACTAACGCCCTTTTGGAGTGCAATTAAGAATATATTACTTTGCTACTTTATAACTAATTGATTTCCTTTTAGTTATAAACCTACTTTTTATATGTGTTTTTGCCGTGATTTATAGGTATTTTATCTGAACTTATGTAATGTTTTTTCGAATCCTCATCTGCGGTAGAAGTCTTAACCCAAATTGGGTATTAGACCACAAAATAAAATGTTTTTTATGTGCGAGGATGATAAAAGAATAAACAGTTGAGCGTCTTGCAATGTTTTTATAGCTATTAACTTAAACGTTTTCCATGCCGTAAGGGGTATCTCGGTGTTTACGCCCCTCCCTTTAGGGGAGGGGTAAGGGGGAGGGGCTGCTTGTTGCTGTCGTTGTCGTTGTTGTTCTTCTTCTTTTTTCTTTTCTGTCTTATATCAGCATTTCATAGGCTGTGCTACGCCCTCCCTCACTACTTTTCTTCAATATATTCTTTTTGACAAGGTCGTTGAGGTCACGAGTTGCGGTATCTTGCGAACAGTGATTTATCTTGTACCACTTAGAGGAAGTCAGTTTCCCTTCAAAACCATCGAGGATCATGTTGAGCACCTTTCTTTGTCGGTCGTTTAGTTGAAGGTCCTTATGTTCATCCCAAAAGCGCACCTTTCTGATGATGCCTTCCGTCTTTTCAAGTGCAGTATCTAAAGCCTTACGGAGTGTTTCAAGGAACCATACAATCCATTCTGTGATGTCTAATCCGCCGTGTTGTGCCTTCTCTAATTGTGTATAGTAGTCTTTTCGATGATTGAGAATCTCAGACGAAAGGCTGTAATATCTTTGTGAAGTATTGTCAGCCCTTGATAGTAACATCTCAGTTACCGTACGGCAGAGTCGCCCGTTACCATCGTCGAAAGGGTGAATCGTGACAAACCAGAGGTGGGCTACTGCCGCTTTTATTAATGGATCAATGCCAAGTGTTGTGTCGTCAATCCATGCCAATAGCTGTCTCATTAGCCGTGGCACATCACTACTTGGTGGCGCTTCATAATGCACTTTCTGTCGCCCCATAGCTCCCGACACTACCTGCATCGCCTCTTTACCTTTTCGCCAATCACCCACAGTAATCTTATATATTCCACTATATCCTGTTGGGAATAGGGCAGAATGCCAGCCAAAGAGTCTCTCTTTGGTAAGTGACTCTTGGAAATGCTGGGTAGCATCGAGCATCACTTGTACAACACCCTCGATATAATGGTCAGTTTTAGGCAAACCATCATGTGCGAGTCCTAACTGCCGAGCGACAGACGAACGTACACTATCTCTATTAAGCCTTTCCCCTTCTATCTCAGATGAATGAATAATCTCTTCCGTTAGCGAGTCCAGCATAGACTCTCCCTGCTCTTTAAATCCAAACATAGAAAGTCTACCGAGTAAGCTTCCACACCGAAGACTAACATCGGAGATAAGTGAACTAAGGGCGTTGTCTTGCCATGTCATCTTACACAAATCAGCATTCTGCCATATATATTGATGCTTCATAGACCTCTGTTTTAATGCAACAAACTTACAACTTTTTTGCTATAATGCCAAGTCTTTGCGGAGAAAAAAACGATTATTCTCCGCAAACTTGCGGAGAATATGCTTCCTATTCTCGGCGTGTGGGGCAAGTTGATGAGTAGACGAGTAAACAAGTTAGACAAGTAAACGAGTTGCTTGTGAAGAAAGACAGAGTAACAAGGTAAGTGGACAAGTGAACGAGTAGACGAGTTGAACAAGTTGCTTGTATCAAAGACAAAGTAACATAGTAAGTTGACGAGTAGAGGAGTTAACAAGCAACTTGTTTACTTGTCTAACTTGTCCACTTGTTTACTATCATTCAGAAGGGCGTTAATAGCGTTCAAATTAACGCCCTTTTGGCTTGCAAAAGATGCCCTTTAAGACCCTTACTAACGCCCTTTTGAAACCTTACTAAGCACCTTTAAAAGTAGTCCTTCACAACTCATTGATAATAAAATACTTACAGAGACTCCGAAATAATACATTTTTAAACCTTTCCCCTACCCTTTCATCAACTAAAATGTAAAAGAAATTCGAATACATATTACGAATTTTTCTAATCATTATTGTAAAGTCATACTAACTACGAATTTCACTAATTGCGCTAATGATTTTTATCCTTTGAACCTTTTATCCTTTGAACTTTGAGGTTTGAACATTGAACTTTATGATATGTACCTTTTACCTTTGACCATTGAGGTTTGAACTTTGAACTTTATGATATGTACCGTTAATGACTACGAATTTCTCTAATTGCACGAATCCTTATTGCTAAAGAATTCGTGTCATTCGCGTAATTCGTAGTGCTTTATTGGGAGTTGACGAGTTGACAAGTTTACGAGTTGACAAGTTATTTGCAGCAATAAACCACAGTTAACATCGGTAATCATAATTTGTAGTTGACGAGTTGACAGGTTTACGAGTAGACAAGTTAATTGTAGCGATAAATCACAGTTAACCGTAGTAATCATAATTATGAATTGTGAATTTTGAATTATGAATTAACAGAAGATTATGAATTATGAATTAATAAAGGAGTATGAATTAAACAAAAAAGCCCCCGAAGTAAGGGGTACTTCGGGGGCTGAGGGGGAGTGCGCTACAATGAACGCACATAGGTTAAGGATTATTCGTAAGCGCCAATCTCGCCAATCAAGAAACGAGGATACTCGCTTGTGTCAAAGGTTTCGAGGATTGTCAACTTAACATACTTACATGTTACTGGCGTGTTGAAGACGATTGGGAATGGGGTTTCGTCATCATACTGAGTTGCTGTGGTAGCAGTACCCATCTTTATCCATGTCTTACCGTCTAAGCTGGTAGATACAGCTACCTTCTTCACACCATATCCATAGCTTGTGTAGTTACAGAGGATACCAATACCCGACAATGTCTTCGCTTTATTGAATGTCATTGTGAAGTCTGGCTCATAATAGGTATATGAGTACACATAAGTATCGTTATCACCATCATTCAACTTTGTTGCATTTGAATTATTGAGGGATGTTGACATTGTGTAGTCGGTCAGAGCAATCTGCTTGTCGGTATCGAGGGTACCAGAAGCATTGATGTTGTTGAAAGAGAAGTTGGTTGCTACTGCTACCTTCGTGCTTGTCTTTGCTGTTTCAGCACCGTCAACACTCTTGATAACAACAGATGTAACGCCGTTCTTCAACATAGCCAAGTTCTTGAGGGCATCGCCATTCACCAACTTAACAACGATTGGTTCAGATACCTGCTGACCCTTAGCGAAGGTTACAGATGTCTTACTAAGGCTGATAGCGTCAGTGCTCATCACCTCTTCGCTACTATTTGCCTCAACACCATCAGATGTAGCAGCCAATGTTACTGTTACATCCTTCTCTGCTGGAGAAGAGAGACGAACATAGAACTTTGCGCTATCGCCAGCCAAGGTAACAGCTGATGCAGACTTCTCACCAGCGAGCAACAACTTGTTGCCGTCACTGGTACCTGTATAGAGGTAAGCCTTCGCAGAGTAGTTCTCTTCTGCAGTTGGGTAGAGCGTGCTACCAACTTCTGGCTCGCTCTGACAAGATGCCAGTGTGGCAGCAACCAAAGAGGCTGCCAGCACTGACTTGAATACGTTTATTTTCATATTTGAGTTTCCTTTTGACTTATTTACCATCGATTCTTACGTTCTGCTCCCAGGTTGGAACAGCTACACACTTACCGGTGTTGCCGTGGTCTGTTGCATCCTTGAAGGTATCGCCCTGACCCTCGTTGAGCTTCCAGTATGCCTCCAAGCCGGTGCTCTTAGCATCGCAAGCGTACATATTGTTAGCAATCTGAGCCTGTGTACGAGCCACGGTCCAGAAGCGTAACTCGCTCACCTTCACGTTTGCCTTCAGATAATCAGTGTTACCGAAGTTGAAGCGATTGCTGAGGTTAGTAGCCTTACCAGGGAGGTCCATAGAGTTATCAAGCGCACCGTTAACATAGAGGTAGAGCTTTGTACCTGTACAAACGAATGCGAGGTGATACCACTGGTTCTCGTTAAAGAGCTGCTTACTGTTCATCTGCGTACCCTGAGTCTTAATCTGCAGACGGTTACCCTCGATAGGAGCATCACCGAAACGAGTATAAATCTCGCCACCATCGTTACCCCATGCACCGAAGAGTGTCTGGTTGTTAAGTTCGCCAAGAGCCTTACCGAGCTTGCTGATGTTCACGTTCATCTCGACAGTCCACTGTGAAAGGTCATAGGTTTGACGCATTGCGAAGTGGATGTTATGTGTAGCGTTAATGATTGGCACAGCCTGATAAACAACCTGATCGAGGATGTAAACCATTGAACTACCAGAGTTCAGGACGTCATACTTGCCATCTTTACTCTTCAGACGGAGGGCAACAGCATACTTCTGACCGCTATCCTTCAGTGCCTGTGTCAATGGGTTGATCGTGAGTGTCACATCAGAAGAAACCGACTTACCCTTCTCAATCTTCACCTCGTTAGAAGAGAGTGAGTAAAGACTTGCAGGCAGTGGCTTGTAAGAAGTCTCGTTACGCTGGTTGTATTCAGCGAGTGCCGTTGTATCACTTACCACCTCGAAGGTGTAGTCCTGTGTAGCAAGGTCAGAGAGACGCACGTTCACAGAAGAAGTGACAGCCGACGTACCGATAGTAATATTCTGACTTGAGTTACCGTTAGTATTGGTCTGTGCGATATACGCCTGATTAGAAAGAGGCGAATATTCTGCATTCTCACAAGAAGCCAGCAGTGTCAAAGAAGCCATAGCCACGGCTCCGATGAAAAGCTTAGAAATATTGTATTTCATAATTTGAATGTCTTGATTATTGGATTGATGGATTCATAATCTGGATAGCCTTGCGCAAGAAAGGATAGTTGCCTGTCTGTCCAGACACTGTATACTCGTACTCCATGTGATAGGTTCCTACACCACCCTTACGATAGGTTACGCCATTGTAAACAGGGTTCCAGTAAGCCATACCTAAGAGAGAAGGGAGGGTCTGACCATTGTCTAAACGGAAACTTACACCACCCTTACCAGCATAGTTCTCAAAGTTCTCGCAGACGATGAGCTTATTAGCCACCTGCTCTGGTGTGAGATACTGCTGGAAGTGAGTAGCCTGAGCAGTAAAGCGACTGTTCAGATCACTGTTACCAGAAGAGTTATAAGCCTGAAGGATGAAGTAGTTGAAGTATTCGCCATACTGAGCAGCCATAGCATCAGGCTCACCATCGATAACGAACATCTTATCAGTACCAGACTTAGGACCGATGCGCTTGCCCATAGTCTTTACGAAAGCCTCCATCACCTTAGCGTTCTGCCAAAGCTCCTTATCGGTCTGGAAAGGCTGAGCGTATGAAGGTTCAGCATCGAGGTCGAAACCATCATAACCATACTTAGCGATAGTGTCGCAGATAGCATTTGCATACTTCTCAGTAGCTGCAATCTGTGAAGCCTCATCGCTGCCCCATCCCCAGAACTTATGACGCCACTCTTTCCAAGTGAGGGTAGAGTCAGTATTGGTTGGAGTAATCTGGTCACCAATGTCAAATACAAGGCAACTGATGAGCACCTTTGTACCCTTTGTCTTCTGAACAAAGCGGAGATCCTTCAGCATAGCCTCTGTTGGATTCTTCCAGTTTCCCCAAAGAGAAACGAAGTCAGTACTGTCAGGAAGACCTGCCAAAGAGTTCTCATGTGTAACACCAGTACCCGTCCAGTTACCAAACCAACCGAAAGCTACAGAGTGGTCAGTCTTCTTATAGTCGCGAAGTTGAGCATAGTAAGCCTCAGACTTATTTGTGTGAGTAAGGTCAGCTCCGTCCTTTGCCTCTGTCTCAGTCCAGTCGCTGCAGGCAGTGAAAGCCGTTACAGCGCAGGCTGAAAGCAAGAATATCTTTATTAAATTCTTCATTTTTTATCGAATGTTTATTGTATGATAGATATCGTTTAACGCTGCCACCACATCTTGGTTGCATAGTCGTCATTACCCTTTAACAGCTGTACAGCCTTAATATAGTTTGCCTTGTTATTGGTAGCCTCATCAATATCAAATGGGATACGGTTAGCAACCTGGATGCTATAATCTGTTGACTGTGCCAGAGGGAACACCTTTGGATAGCCTGTACGACGGATTTCGCTCCAGCCTTCCTGTCCGTTAGGGAACATTGCAATCCACTTCTGAGTAATAAGACGCTCCATCTTCTGCTCGTCAGTAGCTGAGTCGTCCCACTTGATAGTGATTGTACTAACCGCACTAACATCACCACCGTACTCGCTGATTGGGTCAACATAATTCTTCTCGGTTGATGTGTTATCTGCCAAGTAGGCTGTTGCAGAACCTGCACCCCACTGCTCGAAGGAGAGTTTCACACCATCTTCATAGAGGTCCTTAGCGCTTCCGCCCATGTTACTCCAGCCTGCCAACGCACCTTCTGCACGACAGAAAGCCATTTCTGAAGCAGTGAGCCATACGCCCTTGCTGTCTATCTTGATGTTTGCAGCTGAGTAAGCCTTACCTGCTGTGGTCTTATTACCAATCTTCGCAGCGGCACGACAACCGATTACTGGACGAATACCGCCCTCTACTGGGGTAAAGAACTTCGTCAGACGTGGGTCGTTGTAACCTGTGAGGAAGCTCTCAAGGTCGGCACAAGCACGGCTATCACCCCACTCTACAGATGTCTTATACTGTCCGTTTGGTGTATAAGCAATAGCGCAGTTGTCGTCATTGCTTGTGATGACACCGTCCTGTACTGCCTGTTCGCCCAACTGCTTTGCCAATGTTGGCTCAACATAACGGATGCGGATAGCAATACGGAGCTTCAAAGAGTTCGCATACTTCAACCATTTAGCCATCTTACCCTGATAAACCTTGTCTAACTCTTCAGCAATAGTAACATTTGGGTTAGAAGCAACCAATGGTTTGATGACGTCTGTAGCCTTGTTGAGGTCAGCGATAAGGCTCTTGTAAACATCCTCTTGAGAAGAGTAAGCATTACCGTCAGTAGCATCAGCACCGATAGGAAGTGGTCCGTACATATCTGTAAGACGCATGAACGACTGTGCACGGAGAATCAATGCCCAAGCATAAACTGGTCCTTCGCCCTTTGTCACGTTGTCAATTGCCTTGAAAGCAGACACCGTCTTTGTCATAGAATCCTTGAACGGATAGCGTACCCAACCATTAGGAGCATTGAGACGAGCAAAGTTCTTCTCAGCAAAACCATTGTTAGCATAGGTCATGTAACGACCCAAGTAGTTACCGATAAGGTCTTCGTTCATCTGGTAAGCATTCTCCTGCTCAGGGAAAGCCTCGTTCTCCATCTGTACGAGGAAAGAAGAGGTTTGATAGTTGTCGCGCGACAAGTCTTCGAGAGAAGCACCCGTTCCAGGACGGTTTGCCTCTTGGAATCCATCTGTACAAGACGACATTGAGCATAGCAGCACACTTGCGAATGTACAAGCTGTGACCGCCTTATATATATTAATCTTTTTCATTTATATTTCGATTAAATGAGTGGTTAAATGTTTAGAATTTCAGCTTCACGTTGAAACCAAGTGTGCGAAGGCTTGGCTGCATGAGGTAGTCGAAGCCCTGATAGTAGGTACCTGTTGATGCTGTTGCCTCTGGATCGAATGGTGCCTTGTTGTAAAGCATGAGGAGGTTGTTAGCTGTCAAACCGAGTGTCAGCTCCATACCGCCCAACATTCGACGTGGGAAGGTGTAAGCGAGGTGTGCCTCCTGGATACGTGCGTTGGTTGCACTGTAGATATACTCTGACCAGATTGGGTTCTCACCACCTACTACAGCATAGTAGTTTTCTGCTGATACCAATCCATTGTTTACTGCGATACCGCCCTTGTCGCGTGCATCAGCAGATGCCTTTGATACACCGTAAGCATCCATCAACGCCTGTGTCTGTGACATTACGATACCACCGAAACGTGCAGTTACAACGAATCCGAAGTTAAAGCCCTTCCAAGAGAAGTCGTTAGAGAAACCAATGTTACCCTTTGGAAGTACTGAACCACGATAAGATGGGTTGGTAAGGTTCACCTGTGATACGTTACCATCCTTGATAGCGACATTACCTTCTGCGTCACGCTTGAAGTCACTGGTCATATAGAGATCACCCATCGTACCACCCTTCTTAAGGATGATGTTAGCACCATTCAAACCACCTTGGTTGATAACCTCGTTAGGATCGTCGAGCAACTCAACAATCTTGTTGCGGTTAGCACTGTAGGTGAAGTTAGTGTTCCATGCGAAGTTGCCCCATGTATGGCTGTAACCCAATGCAAGCTCAATACCACGGTTTCTTACGTTACCGGTCTGTACATACTCAGAAGAGAATCCCTGACTACCTGTGATAGGACGAAGGAAGGTCTGGTTGCGGGTGTTAGACTGATAAACTGTAACATCCAAAGTAAGTGCATTATTGAAGAAACGTGATGTCAAACCTGCCTCCCAAGAGTTCGTACGCTCTGGACGGAAGTTTGATGGGAACTTATAAGTTACGGTGCTATAAGTACCTGACGCTGGGTTATACTGATAACGCCATGGTGAGGTGATGTTTGGAGAGATAGCCGAACCTACTGATGCCCATGAACCACGCACCTTCATGTAGCTAATCCATGATGGGAGTGTAGCCATCTGAGAGATAACTGCTGACATACCCACTGATGGATAGAAGAAGGATACATTGTCGGTACCGTCCAAAGCTGAGTCCCAATCGTTACGACCTGTTACGGTCATAAACAGCATACTGCGCCAGCCCAACTCTACGTTAGCGAAGAGTGAGTTAATCTTATGTGCATGGTCTGTGAAGATTGGACGGTTGTCAGCGGTTGCTGAGCCGTAATCGATTGCGTTTGGAGTGAACAAGTTAGATGGTGCCTTCAAACCGCCTTGGAAACCTGTTACGTTATACTTGTTACGTGTGAACGAACCACCAAGGTTGGCTGATACTGAGAAGTCGTTCAATGTCTTGTTGATATTGAACATCAAGTCGCCATAGAGTGAACGGTCATTCACCTTGTCATAACCATAGAAACCATACTTTGAGTGAGCAAAGAGGTTGGTTGTTGAAGCGTAACGCTTGTCTTCCTGCTTTGTACCTGCATCGTCCCAACGCAAACGACCCACAACGTCCATCCAGTCGAAAATCTTATACTTAAGACTTGCACTGATCATGTAACGGCTACGATTGTTTGAACGAACCATACGGTTGGCTACCCAATATGGGTTCTGCATACTCAACGCATCACCGAAGTTCCAGTTCTGAACGTTGATACCTCTTGTCACATCGTAAAGCTCGTATGTACGAACAGCGTCGAAGCTCTCACCACGTGGGAAGAGATAAACAGCGGTCAATGGGTTGAAGTACTGACCCTGAGCTGTCAAGTTCTTATCATGCTCCTTGATGTAATTGAAGTTGAAGTCGAAGGTCATCTTGTCGTGCAAGAACGTTGTTGTATTGCGGAATGCAAAGTTATAACGGTCGTAGCTGTTATTAGGAATGATACCCTTTGCATTCGTCGTACCTACTGAGATATAGGTCTGGTTCTTGTCCGTACCTGCTGTCAGAGCTACGTTGTTCTGAACGTTCGTACCTGTATTGAAGAAGTCCTTTGGCTCATAGTTACCATAGACTGATGGAGTCTTTGCGCCCCATGACTTCACGTCGCCTGCACGGTTTACGTAAGAGTTCTGGAACTCTGGCATGATGAATGGGTTAGCAAACTGTGTACTGTTACTTACAGTCACACTTACCTTACCCTCCTTACCCTTCTTCGTGGTAATCATGATGACACCCTGCGCAGCAGCGGAACCGTAGAGGGCAGCAGCAGCAGGACCACTGAGGACGCTGATTGACTCGATATCCTCTGGGTTGATATCGGCAATACCTTCTGAACCTGGCTGTGAACTGAACGCACCACCTGAAATCTCACCCTGACTGGTGTTGTTGATTGGCACACCGTCGATTACATACAAAGCCTGATTGCTACGGGTAATTGACTTAGGACCACGCATCACAACGCGCGCTGCACCACCCATACCAGCAGAAGAAGCATTGATGTTCACACCGGCTACCTTACCAGAGAGGGAATTCATGAAGTTAGGGTTCTTAACCGTTGTAAGGTTCTCGCCGCCTACCTTCTGAACGTTATAGCTCAACGCCTTCTCTGAACGTTTGATACCCAAAGCGGTTACCACAACTTCCTCAATCTGATGAGCCTCAGCCTTCAAAGTGATGTTCAATGGGGCATCACCGCTAACCTTCACCTCCTCAGTGTTCATACCGATATAGCTGACAATAAGCGTAGCACCCTTATGGGTCATAATCTCAAACTTACCATCGAGGTCGGTGGTCGTACCATGCTGCGAATCCTTCACGCGGATAGTAGCACCGATAACTGGGTCGCCAGCATTGTCTACGATAGTTCCGGTAACCTTCACGTCACCACTTGATTGCTGTGTTCCCAATACCTTTGCGGTATTTGCCTTAGTTGCAGCAACGACTACGTTCTTGCCAAAGTTGTCAGCCGAAGTGACATGACTGCTGGCAAAAGCGGTCAAAGAGCAGCAAGATAGGAAAACACTTACTGGTAGAATCTTTCCTTTTCTCATTAGTTATTTTATATTTGATAATAATCTTATTCTGACTTAGGTCTGCCCAATAACAGATGTGGGGCAGCCTTATATATATAATAGGTGTGTCCTATATGAAATGTAGGTCTCTATATTAAAAATGTAGGTCCCTATATCAAATAGATGTTCAAAAGTTATCCATGCTTTCTCACATTCCCATCCGTTTTTTTGTAGGTTCTTAATACAAAGATAACATATTACACGCAAACAATACTTATCATATATCAAGTATTTAACAAAAATAAACACAAAAAGACTGCTTTTTACAAGCAAAGGCTTGTTAATTCATAATTCAAAATTCATAATTCATAATTATGATTACCGATGTTAGCTGTGGTTTATCGCTGCAAGTAACTTGTTCACTTGACTACTCGTCAACTCGTCTACTACAAAAAAATAATTCGTGTCATTCGAGAAATTCGTAGTTCAAAGTATTTTAGTTTTAAAGCCCCATATTTATCCGTTAGGCACTCCCCTCCTTTGGAGGGGTTGGGGGAGGTTTTCTTTACATTTCGATTGTGGAAAAGTAAGTGAAAGGGGATAAAAACAAGTTATTTCTGCGTCCCTGTAAGTCTTTTGCTGTCAAGAAGTTGCAAAAACAGATTTCAAAAGGTGCTTAATAGGACTTCAAAAGGGCGTTAGTAAGCGCCTTAAAGGGCACCTTTTGCAAGCCAAAAAGCCGTTTATTCGGACGCTATTTGTACCCGACTGACTTGCTGATTGTGAAAACATTTGACAGACAGAATGAGATAAGAAGACAGAATGACATAGAGACATATACTTCAATGACATATTTTTGCACGAAGACAAAAGCGACAAGACTACGAATGACACGAATTGCACGAAGACAGAATGACATAGAGACATATGCTTCAATGACATATTTTAGAACGAAGACAGAATCGACAAGACTACGAATTACGCGAATTGCACGAAGACAGAATGACATAGAGACATATGCTTCAATGACATATTTTTGCACGAAGACTGAATCGACAAGACTACGAATGACACGAATTGCACGAAGACAGAATGACATAGAGACATATACTTCAATGACATATTTTCGCACGAGGACTGAATCGACAAGACTACGAATTACGCGAATGACACGAATTACATTACAATAAACATTAGCGTAATTAGAGAAATTCGTAGTTCATATCATAAAGTTCAAAGTTCAAACATCAATGTTCAAAGGTAATAGTTCAATGTTCAAACCTCAATGTTCAAAGGTAATAGTTCAATGTTTTAAACGTATAGAAATAACATCGTGCTAAATGTTAAATACTAAATATTAGTTGCTATTTATAAGATTTTTTACTAATTTTGCACATGAAATAAGAGTTTTTTAGAAAAAACCATACAAAATTTTCGATATAAGCTACCCAAATTTTAGTATTCAAGATAAAAATAAAGATTTAAGAGAATATGAGAAAGAATGAACTAATGGCATTAGACATTATTGCCAAAGGCGAGAAAGAAGCCTACATGAGACCATCGTGTGCAACCTACTCTATAGGTTCCGAGTCTATGATTTGTAGTAGCGTGACTGGTGAGACTGAGAATGAGGATGTCAGTGGCAATCAAGGTGACCCTTGGAACACAGGTCAAAATGATTAAATGTTAGCATTATGCATAGCTTGTAGATGACAACTAAGTACATCTACAAGTAGGTGTAACGATTGTAGTAAAATGAATTAATCAAAGGTATTTTTAATACGTATTAAAGGAATAAAGAATGAAAAAGAGAATTCTTTTGCCAGCCCTATTGTGCATGGCAATATCAATCTTTACTGCTTCTTGTTCTTCTGATGACATTGTGTCGCCAGAAGCAAAAGAGAAAATGGTAACCCTTACAGTATCAGCAGGTTCAGAAGATGACGCTGCTGCGACACGCGCGGAGTTGAGCGAGGCGGATGCAGCTACGAGTCCATGGAAGTGGGAGGATGGTGACCAGCTATTGGTTGTGTCAACCAATAGTGCGGGTAAGAAGGTGGCGAGCAAGCTTACATTAAAGTCAACAAAACGTAACGGACTCAGTGGCGAGTTTGAGGGAGAGGTACCAGAGAGTGGTTTGACAACTGGTACAAAGTGTCGTTTCTTCTATATTGGTAAGACCGCTGATGGTAATACTGACAGAGCAATCAGCGAGGACGAGGCTAATGCCGGTTCTATCAATATCGACCTTACAAGCCAGACGGGTAACCTTGCTGACTTAAAGCGTAACTGCGTATTGACAGGTGAAGCTAAGGTTAGCGTTTCTAATAATAAGGCAACTGTGGCAGAAGACGTTAAATTGTCAAACGTTTTTGCTGTAGCTCACATTAACATCAAGGCTAATGACGGCACTACGATAACCAAAGTAGGACTTCGTGGTAAGGGTGTCTATCGCTCTGCAAAAGTTAACTTGACTGACGGAACTGTAACAGGTGTTTCTGAGGTTGGTACAGTGGCTGACCCAGAAGAGAACATCTTCTTTAATGGTAAGACTGACTTCTACGTGACTTTCGTTCCTGGTAACGTAGCTCCATCTTTCGATGGCTATTATGCTGATTCGTATAAGAGTGCATTGACTGAAGTGCCACAGACACGTAACTATGAAGAAAGTAAGTCTTTCGTTTATTATAACGGTCAGAAGGCAAAGTTCTCTGTTGGTAATGGAAAATATGTAGCTATTACCAATGGTAACATGCAGTATGTTATGCCGATTGTAACATATACATACAACTTGAATACAAGAAACCTCAAGGCAAATTCTCTCATCAGATGGAAGAACGCTGTAGCCCTAAAGCTCGCAGGTGAAAAAACTGTACAGCCAGGTTACTATCAATTAGCACCAGAGCAGTGGGAGATGGCTATGCCAAAAACTTCCAGAAAGAATGCAACTTACACTTATGAAACTATACAGGTGGGGAGTCAACTATATGTTTCTCCTGAAAAATATCGAATTTTCGATTTGCCATCATGGGGAACTCTCAACAATCCAACATTGCTCAATAATGATTTTTCTGCTACAAGCGATCAAGTAGTAAATCAGTACGACTATGGTCATAAGTTGACAGTTGGAGGCAAAGCAACACGTGTCATGACTTCAGACGAGTGGAAGTATCTTATGACTGATGAAATCGATATTGCTTTGCCAACTAATAAACGAGTATGGAGAGAATCTGGTGTAAAAGCTGCTAAATGGGCAAGATGTCATATTAAAGCAACATCGGAGCGTGCTGACGACCCTGTATGGTTGCGTGGTTGTCTTATCTTCCCTGATAATATGCCAGTTACAGAAGCTAAGGCGTTGTTTGTAAAGTTTAAAAAGTTTGGTCATTGGTCAGAAGCAGATGCTAACGAAACAACATTTGAAAAGATTAGAAATAGTGGAGCCGTATTTATCCCACTCACAGCTTATAGAGAGAGTGGTAAAAGCTTGTTAAAAGAATGGGGTAGACATGGTAATTATGCAACTACCTCACGTGATGGAAAGAAAATCCTTCATGTTAAAATTACACCTTTAGCGATTGGAATTTACTTCAAAGAAGGATCAGATCCAAATCAGGGTTGTGCAAGCCGTTTGGTACAGGATTATTAATACTATCCATCCGATAACCTCGGATTAGATAAATAAGAATCGGTCATTATGACTTCTTACTGTCTTAAGGCAGTACGAGGTTGTAATGACCGATTTGCATTATAATAAAAATTCTCTTATTCCATAAGAAAGGCAACTAATACTAATTAAATCATTTGTTCATTGTGTCATTCTGTCTTATGACATTCTGTTTGTATTCGTGACATTCGTTGTCGTTAATGGTACATATCATAAAGTTCAATGTTCAAAGATAAAAGGTACATATCATAAAGTTCAAAGCTCAATGTTCAAAGTTCAAAGTATAAGGATTTATAGATGAACCCTTAACTTTTAATGCGCCTCGCCTACCTTATTCCTTCGAATCAGATTAGTGGTCATTTCGTTAGTTTTATTTAATGAAAAAATTTTTTGTATTGAACATATACTGCACTTTAGGGTTTTACCTTTGCAGCAACCTCACGAAACAGTCTTCTCCCCAGTAGGCTGTTTCTATAGGGGGACGATGCGAATGCCACCCGACGACTTCTCCTACTGACCTACACTGCGTCACGAATAAAGAAGGTGGTAGATGATTAAAACCATTATTCTATAACAAAAAAAACACTAAGAACAATGATGAAGAAAGTTAACATAGTAATGAAGGCTGCCCACCTCTGGACTCAAGAAGAGGAAGAGCGACTGACGACAAGGATTGTTGATAACTTCTGTGACTTAATCAATAGAAGCGAGGAGGAAGGATTGTATTGGACTGGCTTGAAGTGTGACCTCATCGACTTGGCTCACATGGTTTGGGAGACAGGACGACTAATGGATAAATGCGGTAGGCCAATGGACTTCCAAACCATCGTACATCATATCTGTAGGGTGCTTCATGTGCGCGAACCTTGTAACCCTTCATCGGTCATTTCCTCTGTACGTGCCCGAAAGAATGTAAGGGTCGGTCCGCTCCGCGAACGCTACTTGCAACTGATCAGTAAGGCAAATATACAGGACCCGATGAGGTTGGAGATAAGGAAACCTCACCCCCCAACCCCCTCTCCGAGAGAGAGGGGGAGTGCTGGTAACAATTTGCTAAAGAATGGCTAAAAGTTCTCCCTAACCAATAGGGGTATCTCGCATTCTACTCCTCTCCCTATGGGGGAGGGGCAAGGGGGTGGGGCTGCTATTTCTCTCTCATTTCACTCCCCTCTCCCTTCGGAGAGGGGTTGGGGGTGAGGCTGTACATGCCCTGTCCTCTTCAGCACGCCCCATGTTTGCAGCTCACCCTTTATCGCCTTGAGGTAACTCTTAAAGAGGACGTAATACATTATCCAGCGATAGAAGAAACGTTGAGGGATAACCCAAAGAAGAACCCACAGACGCTCGCCCTCGAAGATATAAGCCATGATAGACACACTGGCATCAATCATAAGGAAGATGAGGTAATAGAAGAATATCTGAAGGGCATTACCCGTAAAGAGTCCGATGAGCATCAGTACGTCAGCCAATGGTGAGAAGGTTGGGATGATATACTGGAAGATAAGCATATTAGGCATAGCCCATAGACCAAAACCTTTCTTAGAAGGTGCAAAGAGTGAGGAACGATGCTTCCAGAAGGCTTGCATCACACCAAAGCACCAACGGATACGTTGCTTCACAAACTGGCGGAGTGTCTCTGGCGCTTCGGTAAGTGCCACAGCATAGTTCTCGTTCTCGATGATATATCCATGTTCATTGATACTCATCGTCAAGTCGCAGTCTTCTGCTAAGGTATCGGTTGTAAAGCCTCCTACGGCTTCAATCACTTCCTTTCGGAAGGCACCGATAGCTCCAGGCACAACGGTGACAGCATTGATATTAGAGTAAGCCATACGGTCAAAGTTCTGACTACTCGTATATTCAATCGCCTGCCAGTAGGTAAGCATATTCCGTTGATTACCCACCTTCACATTACCAGCCACCGCACCGACACGCTTCTCTGTGTCAGCGATGAAGTGTTTCATCAATCTACTTACCGCATCATTCTTCAACTGGGTGTCGGCATCAATACAAACGACATACTCTGAACGGCAGGCAGCAATACCATAGTTGAGGGCTGAAGCCTTTCCACCATTCTTCTTAGCAAGCACCGTAACCATTTCATCATTGTCGAAAGCCTCATGTACACGTTCGAGTGTATGGTCCTTACTACCATCATCAACGAAGTAGATATGTAGGTTAGGATAGTCTTGTTGCTTAAGCGTGGTGATGGTACGCACGATGTTTACTTCCTCGTTATAACCCGGTACGATGATAGAAACTGTTGGTGCCGTGACAGCATCAATAGGAGCATAATTACGTCGGTTCTCCGCCCGCTTCTCTCTTATCATTAGCACATACATAAATATCAGGCGCATCATTCCCAAGGCAAGGAAGACAAGGAAAAGAGCTGTGAGGAAGTCTGAGACATGATAGATCATCTCTGCTAACCAAAGGTTGGTCTGCATCGCATAGTATGCCTTACCTTTATTAATCTCAGGCATCAGCGTTTGCTTGTTCATACCTAAGTATTGTTCGAGGGAGATGAACTGATAACCCTCATGCTGCAAGGTCTCTATGATACGTGGGAGCGCATCAAGGGTAGGCTTTCGAGAACTACCACCCGCATCGTGCAACAAGATGACATGTCCGTCTTCATGGTGTACACCATCAATGACACGCTGATAGATCTGGTCGGCTGTAACGTTAGACTGCCAGTCATTAGGGTCAATAGACTCTCCCACAAAGAGGTAATTCCTTCGACTTGCCACAATCATTGGCCATATCTCTTCATGTTCCGTTGGGTCGGCATCAGCGTTATAAGGCGCACGGAAGAGGATCGTACTATGTCCTGTCACACTCTCTATCAACATTCTTGTCAACTTCAACTCTGCATAAGAGCGGCGGTCGGAGTTCTCAATCATGTTATGGTGGGTGAAGGTGTGGTTACCAATGGTGTGGCCATCCTCATATACTTGCTTTACCAATGGCAGATTCTTCTCCATCTGCAGTCCCACCATGAAGAACGCTGCAGGGACATTATACTTCTTCAGCGTACTTAGTACGGTAGGAGTCCAACGGCTGTCTGGTCCGTCATCGAAGGTAATAACAAGCTGCTTGTCCTTACATTCACCTAATCGTTGGATGGTATAAGTAGAAGGCAGGGCGCGATAATACTCTTCCGAGATAAGGCGATTATCCTTATCTATCCTTATCGAGATGTCTCCGGGGTGAGGTTCTGTTGTCACTTGGAGCACTTCACCAGAGCCAACAAAGTTGACATCATCGGTACCGTTGAGTTGCATCAGCTTCGCAACAGACATCCTTGCCACACTCTCCCATGACATATCTTTGCCATAGAAACGCCATATACGATTGTCTTCAGTTCCCAAACGCCATAAGCCAAAGCCTGCAAGATGATATTCTGCACCAAAACGCATGATGTTAAACGTGGTGGCAGCATCGGTGAAGAACACGTGATGAACCTTTTTATCGTCGGTATTCTGATAAGAGAAGTTCACGTTATAGGTGTCATCATCGAACTTTACCTTTGCATCTGCATCTTGTGCAATAGCCATTGTCTGGTCGAATGACACGGTCGTACCGCCTTCTCCGTTTGCCCAATCATATCCATAGGTAGCCATACCGAGGACAATCTTATCATTCGGAACATTCTTTGCAGCCCAGTCGGTGGCCTTTTCTACCCATCGCTGCGAACTAACCGCTCCCGGCTGACTCTCAATGTTATGTTCATCATAAGCCATGAGGAAGAGATAGTCATTATACTTCGCCAACTCCTGCATGTTATAATCCTCATTGAAAGGGGCTACGGCTTGTGTTACATAAAGCCCATTCGCATGGAAAACACGTGAGAAGTCTTTGAGCAATTCGACAAGAAGGTCGTTATCTTGAATATTAAGTTCCTCTAAGTCGAGGTTGATTCCTGCAAAACCATAGTGCCGACACGTCCCAACCATCTCGTTGATGAGTGCCATACGCTTCTTCGCATCACGCATGATACGCCCTATCGCCTCTGGATGGAAGTCGGAGTTGTAGTTATTGGTGAGCATAGGAAGAACCGGAATACCTGTTCGACGCATCAACCGCAGTGCTTGCTTATCAATCCGATACTCCACCTTGTCGGTCTTAGGATTGATAAAAAACCACTCTGGCAAAACCATATTCAAATGCTTGATATTGTTCTTCAGAGAGATATAAGCATGCTTATCCCAGTTTACATACCATGCCGAACGCACACCGATTCGTGGATCGTCCCACTCACGAAAGTATTTCTGTGTCAGACTATCCGCCTTTCCAATAAATCGTTGTTTCTTAATCGTAGCCTTCGCATAGTTATTGTGCATCTTCTTCTCCTTGAAGAAGTCGCGGAACGACTTATAAAGCTTTGCCGTCTTGTTATCCTTCGTATAAGGCGATGCCGCTGTTACCGCATTTCGATAGTCGTGACGGAAAGGCATCTGAGGACTTCCTTCCAAGGCAAACATTGCCAAGAAAACGATTCCTAACAATGAGAGAATCGTAAGAATGACGCGTAAGGTCCACTTAAAATAACTCCATCGCTGACGGGAGTCTGTCTGAAAAACTTGCTTGCTCATTGTTTCTTTTCTATTAAATGAAAGCAATAATTATTATCTATAGACATCCTTCTATAGATGATTTCTGTATCTCTAATTCTTTTTTCGGGCTTTTGTCCCACTATCTTATTCCTTAGATATAAACGTGGGAAGTGGGTTGTTACTTCCTATCATAATAAGCGGATGACTTCTTTCACCTATAAGAATATAAAGGTTCTACGCATAAAGTGACAATCCGTCGATTGTATCTAAGAGCAAAAAATGTTATCCTTCTCGATCTTACTTCCTGTGTTTTAAGCTGTTTTTGTTTCCTACATAGAATATTCTTTTGCGCAAAGGAACGCACTGTAGTACTGCTCTTCAAAACGATTATGCTCCGCTTCACAGCCTGCAAGTACTCTCCAATCTGTCATAACAAAGTCCTAATACCTTTCAGGAAGATGGAAAGGGCAAAAGGATTTGCCTATTACAAGTGCAAAAGTACAATATTTCTTATAAAGACAAACACATTTATATGAAAATAATAACCCACTTCCGAAATATGGAGTGTGCAACTAAAAGTCTTATATATTAGGCACACGGAGGGGACGGAGCTAAACACAATGTCACGGAGGTGCTGACGGCACAAAAGAGCGACGGAGGTGTAGCGTACAAATTCTTGATAACTATTTTGGGGTAAACGCTTTGTATATAAATTGCTAATAGAATTGGCAAACAAGCTCCGTCGCTCTATGCACCGACGGTGCCTCCGTTACTTCCATTGCTTTATTTTAATAATCCTCCGTTCCCTCCGTAACTCCGTGTGACATTTCATTAAAGCCCTAAACTTAGGCGTTTCCTTATCATTTCAAAAGTATGAAGAACCAATAATCAGCTTCCACTAAAAAAGCCTCCTCGCATTTGCTTGCCTATCGCTCCGCCCTACTCTATTCACAAAAACAATAGGATTCTTGCGGTATTCAAGCACATTCCATAAAGAAAACATACCCTCAAAAGGTCAACTTTACACAATCATCGCCTTTGATATATATCAAGAAACAACCGATAGAATGATATTTTTCATCGTTTAATTTTGATAATCTGAATATTATTCATACCTTTGCATTGTAATTCAAGAGAAACATATCTGATTACAAGGTTTTAGACTTTACAGGTATTCAAGATTGCTCAGGATTATTATTGAAAAAGAAGATTTGTTTAGGTTAGTAATAGATTTAGGTTTTTAGTTATATTTTAGGTAAAGATTGTAGAAACATTATCGTCGTGAGACGGTGGTTATTCGGAGATAACGGAAGAGCAATTGCTCTGCCGTTTCTTTTTATATATAGTCCTCACATTTAATTCACAATCCTCTGTTAATTCAGAATTCACAATTCACAATTCATAATTATGATTACTACTGTTAACTGAAGTTTATCGCTACAAGCAACTTGTAAACTCGTAAACTTGTCAACTCGTCAACTACCCATATCATAAAGTTCAAAGTTCAAATATCAAAGTTCAAAGTTTTTCAAAGCTAATACATGCCTTTTTAGCCTCTAAAAGACGCCTAATTGACTTGCAATAGATGCCCTTTTGGCGTCTTATTAACGCCCTTTTGAAACACAATTAAGCACCTATTCCTGCACTACATCATAATGAATTGATTTACTGCCGTTTACAAACTGGAACTTTACACGTGTTTTTCCCTTTGTTTATAGGTCTTTTACCCGATTTTATGTCATATTTTTTCAAACCATTATCCACGCAAACTTTAACCGACTACGAATTCCCCTAATTATGTAAATGCTTATTGCAAAGCTCTTCGTTTCATACGTAATCGATAGAAATCATGTGCTCATCAGTACGTCATAATTATAATTACCGATGTAGAGAAAGTTCAAAGATACAAATCATAAAGGTCAAAGTTCAATGCTCAAAGTTCAAAGGTAAAAGAGTTCAAAGGTAATTTTACACTTCAAGATGATTTCTAAAATACAACTAATTGGAAATAAACAAGTTACCTTGTTTGTTAAACTGAATAGGTAACGATTTGGAAACGAGCGAACTACTTGGTGTCGCTGTTTTCTGCCTAACAAAGAACGCTTGTTATTCTGTTTGCAAAGATAATACTTTGTTACCGAATAACAAGCGTTTATGACGAAATATTTACGTTTCTGCACTTTGGGTTGTTGCTGTGTGGTTTGGGTTGGCTACAATCCTCTCCCTCGCTTCTTCTTTCTGTTGGCTTGGTATCTGAGCTTGCGCTGCCATGCTGCTTCTGCATAATCTTCGCTATGTGAAGATGGTGAAATCATTTCTCCTAACTCTTCCACTATTTCATCGGCTGCACTGATGACTGCATCTGACACTTCGCTTACCGCCTTTGCAATTTGTGGAACTTCCTCTGTTGGTCGTGGGCTATATGAACGGCTTGGGGGTACGAGCTGATAGCCTGTTTCCATGGTATCTGTATTTTCTGACGATTTGCGTATTACTTGGTCTGATACATTCGTTTCGGCTTTCCGACTTGCCTCAAAGTTCTTTTGCAAAGAACGGTAGCCAAACTCCCTACCGACTTCCGATGCCTTGAACGCATATTCTCCGTATGAGAACTTCAAGCCATAGACCTTGCCCTGTTTGTTCTTCATGCGCTCTATGGTTACTCCTTGCTTGTTCAGCTCGTAGAGGAACATGGAGTGTCCTGTGAAACCTATACCTTTGTACTTTTCAAGCAGGACGTAGCATACCCTTTGTAGTTCTTTCTTTGTTTCCTCTCTCGTGGCATTGGCTTTCGCTTTCTGATGTTTCCTTTTGGCTTTGACTTCCTTTGCGATGGTCAAACCTTTCTCCCTGCTGATTTCCTCCGCCACCCTTGCTGCCCTGTTGCTCACGAAGGTGGTGTCATAGACCTCTCCGTACAGACTGATGCGATTGGCGATGATATGAATGTGTCTATTGTCTGTATCCTTATGGGTAACTGCTACCCATTGGTGATTGTTAAGTCCCATTTTCTTGGCAAACAGATGGGCTATTTGGACAAGTTCAGAAACTGATAGTTTCTTCTCGTCCTGTGGTGCAATGCCGATTTCGATGCGCAGGAATTTGTTTCTGCATCTGGTATTGTAATCGCTGACCAACTTCATTTCCTCGTAAATAGCCTTTGATTCTCTGCTACAAAGGTTATGAAAGGCAAGCCGATTACCTAACTTGCCCTCTCTGAAAATATAGTCTAAAGCCGTACTTCCGTGCGCTATCGCCTTACACTTTCCTATCATACCTCGGCAGATTTAAGACCTTATATATATCGTCACCAATGCGAAAGTGAGGGTCGAAGAAACGCTTAAATGCTTCTTTGGCACATATGGAAAGGTTCTTGGTTATCGGCACCCATGACTCGTCCTTTATCCTGATGAGGTTGGAAACCTGTGCGTAGTACATTCCCGTTCGGTGGAGTACGGCAATGGCTTCCTTTTCATTGTCGGTCATCTTGGGAACGGCTACCACTTCACCATTCAAAAGAATCTCACGGCAGTACTCGGAGAACTTCCGCCCTGTGCTTTCTGCCTTTGCCTTGATGCGCTGCTTCTCCTCCAAAGTACACCTAACCTTGATGAATTCCTTCTTGTTCATCTGTTTTTCTTCATTGTCCTTCTGCTGCCATTGGGTAGCTTTTCTTCTGTATTTCTTCATATAAGTTTCTCTGAAAGTTAATCAGTATGGATGATTCGTTGCTGCTTAATTTCTGAATGATGACCGATGAGACCGGAGTGATTACGGTCTAACCTCCCCGATAGTTTAGCAAGGGGAGCAAGAGCAGTTTGTGGGTGCAAACTGACGTCTTGCAATGCTACCCTAACAGACCGTTTACGCATAAGGCGTTTTGTTGCCAAAAAGTGAATGCACGACATTCCGTGTCTGACTGCGTTCGTGGCATTCCCACCGTTCAGTATGCTTGACAAATGTCCGTTTTCATACTCCCGAAAAAGGGTTGATGGAGAAGTGAAAATGAAAGAGATGTTCCTCCTCTTATCCCCCTCGTCCCTTTCTGTCGGTTTACAATCTTCTCCATTTCTCTATATCCTCACCATATTCCTCCAGATGAAGGCGCACGATGTTCTCCACAAAACTTGAAAGGTTGCTGCCCCTGTCGCCCAATCTGCGCACGATGAAGTCCGCCCGTTCCTGTGTCTCCCTGCTCAGATAGACCGCCTTTCGGCCTATCAATTTAGTTGGAACAAGATAGGCTTGCTTGTAGGCTTCAAGCGTTTCCTTTCTCATCTTGGCGCTGATGCGTCTTTGAACGGCTGTGTTCTCTGTGTGCTGTGATGGCACTGCATCCTGTGATGATACAACATGCTGCTCATGTTCCGAGTTCTCCGATGGAATACCCGACTGGTTCATGGGTGTTCTTTTTTCCTGCTTCCTGACCACTTCCCGTTCAGGGATAAACTTGTCTTTTTGTTTGCTAGGCTTTGAATAGGTATCTTCTTCGTTACCACCCAAATAATATGAAAGGTCATACTCTTCTTCTGTTGTTTTCTTCTTTTCCATGTCTTTATCTCATTTTATGTTTAACTTGTTTTACCTTTATGGGATTGGTTTGTGTTTGTGACATCGTCAATGATAGGCTTTTCTGCTGTTCACGCATCCTGTGGATGTGATATTCGTTGAGGTCTTTGAAGTTCCTGTAATGCACGGACATATCATCTACCTTGAAACCAGCCTCCATAAAATCCTCCGTAGCTCTCCGTCCAGCTTCGTCATTGTCAAGGAAGGTACGAATGGAGGATACTTGCCTGTCATTGAGATAGCGAATGCTCCTTGCCACATTACTCACGGAGTTCATCACAAGACAATGGTTGATAACTTCTTCTTTCATTGAAAGGAAGGATAGAAAGTCAATAAATCCCTCGAATATGCAAACTGGCTCTGCTCTGTCCGAAAATATCGGAGTAATGTCCTTTGGTGCTATTGTTCCCTTGAACGTTCCATTATCTCGAAGCTCATAACCTCCCGATTGATTGGCAAAGCCGATGGCTTGATAGTGCTGCCCTCTTACCTCATAGCTGATACAACGCAGAAAGGGCATAGCCTTTTCTAAATTGATGCAGCGGTCTTCCTCAAGATACTTTAATAAGTGTGGAGGTAAGGTGTCTGATACTTCTATCAGTCTCCTTACTCCACTTGTAGACACTGCTTGTCTGATACTTTCTTGCTTGGAAGAGCCTTGAACACTTTCTCTACGAGGAACGTGCGTTATATCGGGAGCATTCTGCCCCAAAATGCGGATGGCTTCCGACAGTGTGCAGCCCTTTAACCGCATACAAAGGTCGATAATACTTCCGCCTTTGCCTTCGGCATAATCTATCCAGAGGTTCTTCTCTGTGTCTACCTTGAAACTTGGATGCGTGTCTTCACGAAATGGTGAACGGTAGAGAGCATAGGCAGGTGTCCTGCGCACTGGTTTGATACCTTTCCTTTCAAGATACTCCACTATGGGGTATCGCTTAATGCGTGATAAATCTTCTTCTTTCATTGTCATTATAATTATTAGTTGAACATTTATTCATTCTGATTTTAATATCGGATTATATTTTGATTATGCTGATAGCGCAAACTTCATTTATGTTTTTTCGTTTCATAAAGTTTTTCCCCTAAAAACTTTTTTCACTTTTTTCTTACTACATATATTTTGATTGTAAGTGATTGACATTCAGGTATAAGTTGTAGTAAACAACAATACTACACACGCTACTACATCAAACTACCACAGCTATTTACCAGTGGGCAGGGGTGGATTTTCCTAATCTTATACACATAGACAGGACTACAACCCTCACGCCTCTTGCTTACCTTTTCAAAGCCAGCTCTTTTGAGTGCTTCGCCCATACGTTTGAATGTCAAAGGTTGATGCGTATAAACACCTAAATAAGCGAGTATTTCGGTAGTGGTCATGTAAGCACAATGAGGATTGTCCTCTGTTGGCTTTTCAAAACAGCGTAATAGTAGTTCCATTTCAGCGGTCTGCACTTGGAAGTCCTCACTCTCCCTGTATAGCTCCGCTATCTCGTCATCATTGAACCAATAGCGGAAGCCTGATTTTAAAAGGGCCTTCGCTTCGGTATAGACGGCATCCATAGAAATTTCCTTTGCTCGTTCTATGTCAATGGCAAGTACCTCAAAGGGCAGGAAACGCCTGCTTCCTGTCGGGTCGGTCAAAAAGTCATTGCCGTTTACCGATGCTACAAAACTCGCCAAGTGAGAGTGTTCCTCCACATACTTGTCGTAAGGCATACGGTATTTAACCATAGGACAGGTAATAAGGTTCTTGAGTTCATTCTCATCACGCTTGTTGAGGGCTTTCAGTTGGTCGTCAATGTTTACGATAAGGTTCTGACCGATATAAGTAAGTGTGTCCTTCTCCTGCGGATATATTTTTCCTGTGTAGCTGTAACCTTTAAGCGCGGGCGGACAAAGCAAATCAAGAAAGGTAGTCTTGAACTTTCCTTGTTCCCCTGTTAGTACAAGACAGGTATGGTTGCGGCATTCACGGTCGTCCATAGCGTTGGTAACCACTGCAACCAGCCATTTGGTAAGGTATGGCAGCCACTTTTCAGAGTTGCGGACGATAACGCACGATGCAAGGTTGGCTATTGTGCTTTGGTTTACCTCTATCTTGTGCAGCACTTCTGAAGCATCAACCTCTGGCAAAGCCTTGAAGTATTCCTGTATGGGATTGATGCGTGGAGAAAAGCTGCTTTCGATGATGGAATAGAGATTGTCGGAGGAGGTAATGATGCCCATATCTAAATCAAGCTCCCTACGGAGAGAATTGATTTCATAGCGACCAACCTTTGTAAAACGACAGTCTACATCTTTATTGCTACGGTATTCCGTTCTGTCCAGCACGGTATTATACCTGAACACATAGTGCGCACGGAGATAGGTTTCTATTTCGCTGTTCTTGGAGGTGTTTCCCCTGCGTTCGGTAGAATTGCCTGTTGTTTTCATTCTGCTTTTATCTGCTTCATTTTTCATTGTTTACCCGTTTTGGTTTCCAAGAGTGAAGTTACGGCGAGAATGTCAATGTTCCAAGCAATCTGAGCATGCTTGCATAATGTTGCACTCATTGGCAATGAATTTCTCACGGATTTCTGACAGAAAGAAGCTGGAAAATAAGGATTTCAGGCTAATATAAGGGAGCAAGTATAGAAATACTACAAGAAAAGTATGTACTTATTTACTCCAATCTGCACTGTATTGCTTTGACTAAAACAAACCTAGAAAAAGGAAGATAGGGAACTACAGAATAGTAAGAAAGATAACCGCATTTCCTTCGGTTTCCCTATTCTTCCCTGCTGTTCCCCACTGCTTTGCAGATTGGAAATAAGCGCATACTTTTGCACGCAGAAACATGCGATGAAAAGCAAATCGCAAAAGGAAAATATAAACAAAACAATATAACACTATGGGATATTTTATCATTACCGACAAACAATGGGCGATGCTTAGGGACGAAATCCTCGCTCTTGCCCAGACCTGCCATAAGGTATTTGGAGAATCGAGTAAGCACACAGATTGGCTGCACAATGGTGATGTGTGTAGGCTACTGGGCATCAGCAAGCGCACCTTACAGCATTACCGAGATACGGGCATGCTGCCGTTTGCACAAATCGGACACAAGTGCTATTATAAGCGTGAAGATGTGGAGCGGTTGTTACAGACAAAATCAGAGAAAACCAAGAGCAACAAATAGACAAACAATGAAAAGATGGAAACAATTAGAGATTTGAACATGGACACGGACGATATGCAGGTAGTGCTGTCCGCTATCCACAGTGTGAACAGGAGAATTAAGGAAGTGGCACAAACGCACAAGCCTCTATTTGGCGGTGAGCATTTCCTAACGGGCAAGGAGGTGTGCGAGCGGCTGTATATAAGCCCTCGCACCTTGCAAGACTATCGAGACAGAAAGATTATTCCCTACACGCAGTTTGCAGGGAAGATACTCTATAAGGTTTTGGACTTGGAAAGGCTACTGGAGAAGAATTTTAAGAAATACGAATAAAAACCGTCTTTAACAACTCGTTGGTTGAATTAATTTGTTCCGAAAGCGTATCGAGACCGTATTCGCACAATTGGACGACACACTGATGATGATACGCAATTATGCCAAGCAAACTCGCGGACTCTTTACAAGAACGGTATGCAAGATAGGTGCCATGACTTTTATGCAATATACAAGTTTTATCAATTATCGGCCTATCGGGCAAATTAAGTATGCTTTAATTTAATTCAACCAACAAGTTTTAATAGTGATGATTTGCATTAATTGTAATACTTGGTCAAAGTAAAAAAATGAAAACTTTATGTTTTTAGGCTTGCACTTTGGACACTTGGCACTTTAGCACATAGTTGCTACATATTATGGGCAAACTTCTTTTTATTTCCTTCACCTTTTCGATGACTTGCACAAAAAACCATAATGATAGACGATGGAAATTTGGGGAATTACATGCTATCATTATGGCTCTTTAGTTAGTTGGCATTTGTGGCCAGATTGTTATTTCAGAGTCCTAGCTGCATTCAGCACAGCAAGCACCGTTACACCAACATCAGCGAATACTGCCATCCACATGGTAGCCAGTCCGAAGAAAGCGAGGATGAGCACTGCTATTTTGATACCAACGGCAAACCAAGTGTTCTCCCTTGCGATGCGCAGTGTGCGTCGAGCCTGGCGGATAGCTACGGCTATCTTCGACGGCTTGTCGTCCATCAACACCACGTCGGCTGCTTCGATGGCGGCATCACTGCCCAGTCCGCCCATCGCAATGCCCACATCGGCACGTGCTAACACGGGAGCATCGTTGATGCCGTCGCCAACGAAGGCCATTGTCCCTTCTGCATTCTCTTTGAGAATTGTTTCCACTTGACTCACTTTGTCGCCTGGCAAGAGTTCAGCATGATATTCCGCAAGTCCAACGGTCTTAGCCACATCGACAGCCACTTCTTCCTTGTCGCCCGTGAGCATCACCAATCTCTTCACACCTTCTGCCTTGAGAGCATTTACCGCATCAGCGGCATCCTCCTTAATTTTGTCTGACACTACAATATGACCTGCATATTCTCCATCGATGGCAATGTGGAGAATGGTACCCACTTTTTCACAGGGTTGCCACTTTGCGCCCACGCTCTTCATCAAATTCGTATTACCCACACTTACCGACTTGCCATTTATACGAGCCATCACGCCCTGTCCAGCCGTCTCCACTATGTCCTTTACATCGCAGCCGTCGTTTTTGTCAGGAAAAGCCTTGCGAATGCTGAGGGCAATGGGGTGCGTGGAATATCGTTCCGCATGAGCAGCTAAGTGCAATAATTCATTGGGGGCAATATTTTCGGGATGAATAGCAGTAACGTCAAACACACCGTGTGTCATGGTGCCAGTCTTGTCAAAGGCAATCGTGCGCACCTTTGCCAATGTCTCCATATAGTTAGAGCCCTTAATGAGCACACCCTTTCGCGATGCTCCACCGATGCCTCCAAAGAAAGTGAGAGGCACGGAGATAACGAGAGCACAAGGGCATGACACTACAAGGAATGTGAGAGCGCGATAGATCCACACGCTCCACAACTGCTCATTGACGAGCAACGGTGGTATAACTGCCACCAACAAGGCAAGTACAACTACTATGGGCGTGTATATTTTGGCAAACTTGGTGATGAAGTTTTCGTTCTTCGACTTATTTTCTGTGGCATTTTCCACGAGGTTGAGCACCTTTGCCGCCGTGCTCTCGCCAAATGCCTTGGTTACTTTTGCTGTCACCACACCATTGAGATTTATACATCCTGACATGATTTCATCGGCAGGACGAATGGTACGCGGTACGCTCTCGCCTGTCAATGCAACTGTATTCAGACTTGATGCACCATCGATAACGATACCGTCCATCGGTACTTTCTCTCCTGGTCGAATTACAACGATGTCGCCCACCTTCACCTCTTCAGGATTCACGTCCACCAGCTCTTCACCACGCTTTACATGGGCGATGTCGGGACGGATGTCCATCAGCTGAGAGATACTCTTACGACTTCTACCCTCGGCAAAACTTTCAAAGAGTTCGCCCACTTGAAAGAAGAGCATCACAAACACCGCTTCAGTGAACTGTGGTTCTGCCCCCGGCATAAAACCGATGCAAAGGGCACCTAATGTAGCTATAGCCATGAGGAAGTCTTCGTCCATGCCCTTGCCATGTGCAATGTCCTCGGCAGCTTCCGTTAGCACGTCGTAGCCCACAACCAAGTAAGGCACAAGATAGACAAGCAATAGTTGCCATATCAGCAGGTTCATTGTCCGTTCTACCAATACCGATCCTGCTAAGAGTACACTAGCAGAGATTATCCTTATAAGTTTGTTTCTATTTTCCTTTTCCATAATTTCACAACTTCTACTTTTTTGCAAAGATTCCCTACATCTGATTTAAAAGATAATTTGCGCAGTCGCACCAATGTTCTTCTCATCGTATAAAGGGGCTACGAATACATCTTTGCGATTGCGTTTCTCTGTAAAAATCTTAGGATAGAGCCAATATATGCTCATAATCTGTGCCTCTACTGACAAGAGAGTACTGACCATGAGAAGAAACATCATAATAACCTGTTTCATTCTATCACACCATTGATAAACATATCGGGCAATAGCTTGGTAGCGGGGTGGTCAATGATACGGGCATGCACCGTGACCGACTTGGAATCGTTGTCGAAGACGGAGTTTATGTCGTAGATCTTGGCGCAGAAGGTCACCTCGGGGGCATTGGTGAGCGTCAGCTTCACCATCTGACCGATGCGCACCTTGGGCAAATCTTTCTCAAACATTTTCAGGTCGCAATGCAGGTTTACGTTGTTGACCACCGTCATGAGCGAAGTGGAGATGTCCACGAAGCTGCCCATACTGATTTTTATCTTCCCAACAATACCACTGATGGGAGATGTGACAGGAATGAGAGTGGTGAGCTTGCCTGCTGATATTGAAGGCGGATTCACGCCGAGCTGACTCAACTGACGTCCAATACCTACTACTTGCGCATTAGCAATAGCATAGGTCGACTCAGCCTGTTGCAAAGTTTTCAGCACACCTGCATCTTGTTTCATCAGCGCCTGCTGTCGGGCAAGTTCTGTTTTGGCTGCAGAAAGCTCATTTACAGCCGTGAGATACTGGCGTTGCAGTTCGACTATTTGTGTATTTTCTATATAAGCCACCACTTGACCGCGGCGCACTCTAATACCTTCCCTAGTTGTAATGCGCCGCACCACCCCACTTGCAATGGGAGAAACCTCTGCTTTGTTTTGTGGATCAAGTGCCAATGTTCCAGTCACACGCACAACATTAACAGTTTTACTTAAGTCGGGTGCTGGATCAGCATCAGCCTCCTCTTCACCTTCTTCTGTTTCCACTTTCTCGGAAGCAGCATTCTCTTCCTTGTCACTTTTCTTATCGTTACCACAGCTTATCACCATAACCATGGCAAGCAGTATCAGTAGATAAAATCCTATTTTTCTCATTTTCCTTGAAGATAATTCAGTTCAACAATAGCTTTATAATATTGGCGAGTAGCATCAGCAAAGTCTTTCCAAACCTCCAATGCACTCTGTAGGTTTTGCATTAACTCCACATAACCTATCTGTCCATATTCATAACTCACTTTAGAGATTCGTTCCATCTCGCGAGCTTGGGGCACTCCTATTTTTTGATAATAGTTGTAGGCTTTGTATGCCGACACATAGTTGTTATAGGCTGCATCGTAGCTTTTGCGGAGCACGTACTCCTGATTGCGCACGTTGAGTTGTGCCATCTCCACTTCCTTGCGAGTCGCCTTCACCCGCGCCTTTTGTGCACCGAATGCTAAGGGGATGTTCACTCCCACGGAGAAGCCCATGAAGTTGCCACCACCATACGCGCTGCGGTCAATGTTGTAGGGATTGAATCCCTTGATGACGGTCTGCACGCTGGCTCCTACAGAGAATGTGGGCAGTCCGTTGCGTTTCTCCAATTTCAGTTGTCGGTTGGCAACTTCTTCTTGACTCTTCGCTAAGGCGAGGAGGGGAACGTCTGCAATGGAATGGTCGGCAAATATGAGTTCATTAGTCGCTGTGGCAAGAGGTATTACCAGCGTATCGCTGTTGAGCCACTTCATCAACTGTAATTGGGCAGTGAGAAAGTCGCGCTGCGCAATGTCATTTTTGATATCGTTCTCCTGTTTCAGTCGGATTGCATTTATCTGCTCTAATCGTCCAGTCTCTCCAGCTCCGAGTTTAGCCTCTGCCACACGGTTGAAATTTTTATAGATACTGTCTTGACGGGCATAAATGTGTAACACGTCCTGTGCGTAGAGCAAGTCGTAGAAAGCCAAGCTCACCTCTCGTCGCAGCTCATTCTCGCTCACCGCCAATCGACTTTGGGCAGCGCTGGTTTCGGACTTGAGCAATGAGCGTCTGGCAGAATAAACACTGGGTAAAGCAAACGACTGACTCACCGTGATGGCATTGTCGGGACTTCCGCCACTGGTGGGGTCCTGAGAGAGCGACACGGATGTGGCATCCAGATGAAAAGCAGTACCTTGAAGGATACGGGTCTTATCCACCTCCATACGTGAGTTCTGCAATGTTAGGCTACGCTCGGCAGCCATTGCCAACACCTCTTGCAACGTCATCTGTCGGCTTTGTGCCGATACTAAGATGGGAAGAAAGAGGAATAGGCTGAAAATGATATATTGTTTCTTCATATCTATTTTGTCTTTGAAAAGATTTTGTACATAGAGGGCAACACCACAAGCGTGAGAATGGTGGCAATGAGCAGACCACCGATGACTACCGTGGCAAGAGGTCGCTGCACCTCAGCACCGTCGCCTGTCGAGATGGCCATGGGTAGGAAGCCGAGCGAAGCCACGAGTGCTGTCATCAGCACGGGGCGCAGACGTTCCATACAGCCGTTGATGATACAGCGATTGATGTCGGTGATACCCTTACGCTTGAACTCGTCGAGCTGGTTGATGAGCACAATACCGTTAAGCACCACAACGCCGAACAGGGCAATAAAGCCAACACCAGCAGAGATGCTGAAAGGTATGCCGCGCAACCATAGGGCGAGGATACCACCGATGGCTGCAAGCGGAATTTCGGTGAACACAATCAATATCTCACGCATGCTGCGCAGTGTGAAGAATAGGAGGAAGAGAATGATGATTAATGCAGCTGGTGCAGCAACCAAAAGACGTGCCTTTGCCTCCTTGAGATTCTTAAACTGTCCGCCGTAGGTATAATGATAGCCTGTTGGCAACTGCAATTCAATGTTCAACTTTTTCTCTATATCGGCAATGGTTGTCTCCACATCTCTGCCTCGCACGTTGAAGCCCACGTAGATGCGTCGTTGCCCCTCGTCGTGGGTAATCTGCGATGGTGTACTTACATATTTTATCTCTGCCACTTGCGACAAAGGTACGGTTCCTCCGCTTGGCACAGTGAGTAGTAGGTTCTGTAAGGTTTCAATCTTGTTGCGCATCTTCTCGTCCAAGCGCAACACGATGTCGAACTTCTTGTCTTCCTCGAAAATACTGCCTGCCGTTATTCCAGCGAAAGCTGATTCCAGTATGCTATTCGCTTCCTTGATGGATATTCCATAAGCCGATAGGCGACTACGATCGTAGATGACTTGTAACTGTGGCAGTCCCGATACACGCTCCATGATAGGCGTCCCGACACCCTCCACATTTTCTATTTTCTCTGCCACACGCTTAGCAATGTTTGCCAGCGAGTCGATGTTGTTGCCATAGATGTTGATGGCAACATCTTGCTTTACACCCGTAATGAGCTCGTTGGTACGCATCTGTATGGGTTGCGACATTTCCGCGCGCAATCCCTCTACCTCACTCATTGCCTCTTCCATCTTTTCAGAAAGTTCTGCCTGCGTTTTAGCACTCGTCCATTCACTCTTGGGCTTGAGTTGTATCATCATGTCGCCACGCTCCATAGGCATGGGGTCGGTGGGAATTTCTGAACTACCGATGCGCGTCACCACCTGTTTCACCTCGGGGAAACGCTTCTTCAGTATTTTCTCTGCCTCTGTGGTTTTGGCTATCATCCTCGACAGACTCGTGCCCTGTTTCATGCTTACTTCGGCGCAGAGGTCACCTTCTTCTAAATTGGGAATAAACTCGCCGCCCATACGCAAGAAGATAAATAAGGCTACGGCGAGTAGGGCAATACCTGTTGCCACGATGACTTTGCTGTGCTTAAGACTGACGCGTAGTAATGGCAAATAAACCTCACTGATACGATGCATCATACGATCAGAGAAATTCTTTCCATGCTCCGTTTTTCGTGATAGAAACAATGCACTGGCAGCAGGAACATACGTGAGCGATAGAATAAACGCTCCGAGAACGGCAAAGAATACTGTCATTGCCATCGGTCTGAACATTTTTCCTTCGATGCCTACCAATGTGAAGAGGGGCACGTAGACTGTCATGATAATAATTTCACCAAATGCTGCACTCTTACGTATTTTGTTGGCACCCATGCTTACCACATGATCCATATCGTCCTGCGAAAGTACACTTTTATTGATACTCTTGCCATAAGAGACTATATAGGTGGTGATACACTCCACGATGATGACTGCACCATCGACAATAATTCCAAAGTCGAGCGCACCAAGACTCATCAAGTTGCCTCCCACACCGAAAGCCTTCATCATACCGAAAGCAAAGAGCATGGCAAGCGGAATGACCGATGCTGCCACTAATCCTGCTCGGATATTGCCCAAAAATAGCATGAGTACAAATATCACAATAAGTAAACCCAGTACCAAGTTCTCGGTGATAGTGAACGTCACGCGGTCTACCAACTGCGTGCGGTCTATGAACGGTTCAATGACCAAGCCTTTGGGCAAGCTCTTCTGCACTTGGTTCATGCGTTCCTTTACGTTTTTGATGACTTGTTGGAAGTTCTCTCCCTTGAGCATCAGTGTGATACCACTCACCACTTCGCCTTCACCATTGCGTGTTACAGCTCCATAACGCATGGCCGAACCATATCGCACTTCTGCTACATCACTCACAAGCACAGGAATACTATTGACAGTCTTTACGGGAATTTGCCGGATATCATCCAACGTGCGCGCCAGTCCGATACCACGGATAAAATACTGATTGTTGCCTTGTTCTATATAACTGCCACCCGTATTCTCATTGTTACCTTCTATGGCTTTATAAAGATCGACCACCGTGAGACCGAATGAGGCAAGACGGTCAGGATTAATGGCTACTTCATATTGCTTTACATAGCCGCCCCATCCGTTCACCTCGGCCACACCTTCGGTACCAGCAAACTGCTTTCGTACAATCCAGTCTTGTACGGTACGGATGTCTGATAGAGAGAATTTTTTCTCATATCCTTTCTCTGGATGAATGGTGTATTGGTAAATCTCGCCGAGTCCAGTGGAGATAGGAGCCAAGCTCACCTTGCCTGCTCTGCGTGGAATCTCCTCCTCTGCCTCCTTCAGCTGTTGGCTCACCTGCTGACGCGCCCAGTAAATGTCCACATTGTCGCGAAATACGAGCGTCACAACGCTCAATCCGCTGCGACTGATACTTCTACGCTCCACAATGTCGGGAATGTTGGCAAAAGCCATTTCAAGTGGCGTGGTTACGTACTGCTCAACCTCCTCTGCGCCAAGCGTGGGAGCTTGAGTGATGACTTGTACCTGATTGTTGGTAATATCAGGTGTGGAATCAAATGGCAATTGGCCCAGTGACACGGCTCCCCATACTATAAGAAGCAATGTCATGATACCAATCACCAATTTGTTCTGTATGGAAAAATTGATGATTTTTTCAAACATGATGGATTAGCTATTAATATTTTATCAAAAAAGAACAAGGATAAAACATCAAAGCTATAGGTGGACGCCATACGCCCGCAGTATACGCCTGCAGAAGAACAGCCTCATAATGCACTATTTGCGGATTTGTTACAATAGCCGCAAATTTGGATAGTTGGAAAGAATCGTTAGTTACATATAAGGTGAAAGCATGCACTCTGGCATTTACACAGAAAGGTGAGCACGTACCAGCATCAAACTTCTGCATGCCGCTCTCGTAATTGTTGACAGAATGGAATTCTGCCACAGATTCTGTATGTTGAATTTGTGCATACACAACTTCCTTGCATTGACAGGGAATCACTGCCAACAAAAAGACGTAAATGCTCAGTATGTATGCTATCAATTTCATATTTGGCAACAAAGATACGAAATAACTTTTGAACTTAGTTGCAAAGATACGCTATGACGCACGAATAATTCCTAATAAATATTTTTATTACTTAAACGTCATCTGCCCAGTAAAGAAGATACTCCCAACTTCAAAACAAATATGGCATGCCTATTATCTAAATAAATTTCTCTGATTCGTTCACTATTATCAAGGTTATGCGTCCACTTAAAAAAATGATTTCTCCAAAAATCTCCTACTGATAATCGGTGGGTTGCGAACTTAAAAATCGAGTTCTTTGACTTTTAAAAGTGGACTCAGCTATTTTGCCTTGCATTCCACCGTACTTCAAAGTTATCGGCAAACTTGATAAGTTCAGTTTCTTTCTCTTCATGCCCGAGGGGTATACCATAGTTTTGACTTTATTCCACTATTAAAGAAAGCGTTTCCTTTCCGTTCATGGATAGGTAGTATGTAGTCATATCGTAGTAGTACATATAAACAACTACCAAATACAACATAATCCTTTTTCTTTCACTGTTTTATCCCTTTTGTAGTTATGTAGTAGGATAATATCGGTGAAAGAAAAGGATAGAGATAATTTAATGGTGTGTACTTCCAAAAAGGAATATCGGTGTTATGGTTGCGGACGGTCGTTGTAGCTCATGGATGATATACTTTCTGAAGAAATGGGCTTCTGTGCTATCCAACTGAAAGGACAAGGCAATGATGATTGGGAGGGGGTAAAGCGGTACATAGCCTACCAACTCGTTATCTCTGACTATTACCCTCTCACCTGCACTCCTTTCATCAGGGTACAGGTTGGGATTGTGAATTATCTCTTGAAGTCTATTATTGAGTTTCCTCCACGTTACACCGAAGAACCTCGCAAGTTCGCCCTCAGTCATGGCAATTTCTCCATTTCCTTTGCGGACTATTTGCATATTGCTGCCCCATTCATAATAACTGCGCTCTTTGTATTGAATGGATTTTACTTCTATCTGTGATTTGTTTTTTGTATTCATGCCGTTTCCTCCATTTTATAGATTGAAATATCTGAAGGTTCATAAACCTCTCTGACCGCATTCCACGGCTAAAAAACATATCCTTTCCGTTCATGGATCGGTAGTATGTAGTCATACCGTAGGTGCACATATAGTCATCTACCAACTACAACGTAATCCTTTCTCTTTCACCGTATTATCTTGTATTGTAGTGATGTAGTAAGATAACAGTGAAAGAAAAAGGATTGGTACATATTCAGCTATTGACACCCCTGTCATATATGATGATAGGAATGACAGAGTTCCTTGGACGCATCAACTCACTGCACACATGCTTTCTGAACAGATGGACTTCTACGCTGTCAAGCAAGAAGGAAAGGGCGATAATTGTAGGTAATGGGTAGAGCGGTGCGTAGCCCCTTACCTCCTTATCCGTGACTATTTTCCTTTCGTCTGCGCCCCTTTCTTCTGGATGCAGGACGGATTCTTCGGTTATCGTCCGAAGTCTGCCATTGACTTTTCTCCATGTAACTCCGAAGAACCTTGCAAGCTCGCCCTCGGTCATGGCTACTTCGCCTTTTCCCCTGCGGATAACCTGCATACCATTTCCCCACTCGAAGTAGCTGCGCCCCGTGTCCAGACGGATTTCAGCCTTGGTCTTTATTCCATCTTCCGTATTCATGCCGTTTCCTCCATGCTTTTGTTTCTGCTTGCGTTGACAATCGTCATTGCCCCTATGGTAATCGCTTCCGTTTCCATTGTATCGTTTTCTTTGTTCTTTTCCTGATGTTTGGCGATGAGTTTGTCCATGTCCTCGGAAATCTTGCAGTCCGTTACCTGTGCATAAATCTGTGTACTTGCAATTGATGTGTGTCCCATCATCTTGGCGATGCTTTCTATGGGAATACCTGCACTTAGACACATCGTTCCGAAGGTATGTCTTCCCATGTGATAGGACAGGCGTTGCTTGATACCACAAGCCTTGCCTACGATGCTTAGCTTCGCTGCTAACACACTTCTGCTGCAACAGGGCTGAAAGATAAGGCGATTATCCATATCCGTGTTATTGCCTTCTTCTTTCACCGCTTTTAGTTGCCTTTGCTGCTCAATAATCGTCTTGGCTATGGGATGTAACGGCACTATAAATTCTACTTTTGTTTTCTGACGTTCCTTTCTTATATACATCTGTCCGTCCGCTGCGCTCTTGATATGCCCAAACGTCAAGTGTTCCATATCCGTAATGGCTAAACCTGTGAAGCAGGAGAAGATAAACATCTGTCTGGCAAGCTCGGCATCACTATCACATATCTTCATAGCCATCAGTTTTTTCACATCACTCTTACTAAGAAAGCGGATAGCCTTTTCCACCTTTTCATATTCTGCATGCTCAAATGGATTATAACGAATGATGCGCTGGCTTACCGCACGGAACATCAAACGGCTCAGCCAACAAAGATAATTGTTGATAGAAGAACCTTTCAACCCTTTCTTTTTAAGAAAGAAGCGGTATTCTTCAAACAGTTCCTCCGTTATACTTCGGATTTCTATATCCGTACTACCTAAGTCCTTTATAAACTCGCACAGCATCCTGTTAGCATAGCAAAGGTTAGTGTATGTACCTTCTGCCTTAGACTTGCCCACACCTTCCTTTACCGATTGTAGTTCTGTATTGCTTAGCTCCAACAAAGTGGTGGGAGAAGTTGCTATGCCTTGCAATCTGTTTTTAAGCAGTTCAGCACTTACCACTCCGTCTTTTAGGAGCAGTTCCTGATAGGTCTTTTCTACTTGTTCTCTGAATGCTTGCAGGCGAAGGTTTGTTTTCTTATCTGTAGTTATTCCTTGCTTGGCATTCCACTCCGCAGGCTTACATTCTTCGTTTGTAGTAATGACAGAGTTCTTGCCATCTATCGTGATACGGCAGAGTATGGAGGTCAGACCATTTGCTTTGGTCTTTTGTCTGTTGATATAAAACAGTGTCTTGAATGTACTTCTAATCATGATTTTAGTTTTAATACTACTATTGCTAAATACTCATCTGCATATCCTCCGTGAAAGAAAGGAAACGCTCAAACTCCAAAAACAGTTTCTGTGGTGTAACCTTTGCGTACCGTTCGGTCATACTCACGTTGCTATGCCCCAACATCTTGCTCACCGTTTCTATCGGCACTCCCTGCTCAAGTGTGATGAGCGTGGCAAAGGTATGTCTTGCCGTATGCGTGGTAAAGGGAAAGACTATGCCGATTCTTAGGCGCAATGCTTTAAGATACGATTGATAGGTGGCATATTTCATCTGTGGCAATAGGCTTTCCCTTTCATCGCTCTTGTACTTCTCTATTATCCTGATGGCTTCGGGCAACAACTTGATACGGCAAAGTACGCCTGTCTTCTGCCTGTTGAACTTCAGCCAAAGACTTCCCTCATCATCACGGACAAGATGCAATCTGCTTAACTCCATCAAATCGCAATAGGCTGCACCCGTATGGCAAGCAAAGACAAACAAGTCCCTTGCGGTTTCCATTTCCTCCTCTAACTCTTCAAACTGTATCTTCATTAGTTTGTCAAGCGAACACCTATCAAGAGCTTTGGGTAGCTTCTTATCTCCTCTTACTATTTTTGCATTAGCAAACAACAAGGTGTCAGCCAATCCCTCACGGTATGCCAACCTACATACGGTTTTTATTTGGGAAGCTGCACCATAGAAACTGCTCTCTTGAAAACCTAATGTCCCCAAGAAAAAATCTCTAAAATCATAAATAAAGTTTTCAGATAGTTGTGAGAAAGCTAAATCCTCTACCTTATATTTCTCTTCGATGAATGTGCAAAGATTGCTTCGTGTAGAGTGATAATTAGATAGCGTATCTTTCTTAATATCTATTCCAACGTGTTCTTCTTTCTCCCTGATAAGCCTATCAAGGCGTTCTATAAGCATACACCGAGATTGTACGCTCCCTTGAAACTGCTCCTTGATGTCCGTGGCAGTAAATGCCTGTCCTTTGGACAGCAATGTTTGATAAGCGGACTGAATGGAAAGTACTAAACTATCCAGCTTTCCGTTCACTTCCACCGCCTCACGGCTCTTGCCCCTCATTCTACTTTCACGAGGACTCCACAAATCTATATCACAAGATAGCTTGCAACTAAACTGTACTATACTCCTTCCAAGTGTGATACGTCCCATAATGGGAGCTTTACCCTGCTTATCCTTTCCGCTCTTTTTGAGGTAGAGCAACACCTTCATCTTTTCTGTTTTCATACGCTTTAATTTTTATGGGCAAAGTTACCCAAATTAAAGCGTTCCTCACTTATGCAGAAAACTGCCGACCAAAGCAACAAACACACGAGAGAAACAATTTCAGTTACCTACATCTGCATTTAGTTACCTACTTCAAATCTTGGTAATGATTTAGTAACTGAACTTCTGCTTAAATCCGCACTTTCCTGCCTTTTACAAATAGAGCAGTTTTATGCAAATTGCCTCGTTTCTACCTCATTACCAATTAGTTTGCATATCTTTCGATATTTCTTCATTTTCCTTGATTAGTTACACCTCAAAAGGGCACCTTTTACCACGTAAAAGGGCATCTTTTGCAATGCAAAAGACCATCAATTAAAAAGCAATTAGGAAATTACTTTACAACAAGGAGGGATAATACGCTCTCCTTTTTATCTATTCCTCTATTCTACAAGACTATACAACGGAAGGGCTATCCTTCCCTTTCAACTGTCTTCTAACCAATAATTTCTCATATATTTTTTACTTAATACATTATTTTTCGTATCTTTGTACCATAATATATGATTTCTAATCACTCCGCCAAATCCGTGATGTAGAACCCATTTTACCAATATTGAATCATATGAAAAAGATAATTATAAACATTCATAAGTTCGGACCTTTACAGGAAGTATCATTCCAGGTAGCACCATTCATGGTGTTTACGGGTATGTCAAAGCTGGGAAAGAGTTACGCGAACTATCTTGTTTATTATCTTTTCACGAGTTTATTAAACTACAAAGATGCAGCAAGATTAGGTGAACATTTGGTAGGTGAGAACTCTTCTGGATCTTTTACGCTTTCGGGTGATTTCCTTTCAACATATCTTCATGATAATGTAACAGCATTTATGCGCGCATTATTAGGAGATCCGACCATAGAATGTGACGTAGATTTTCTCTTTCCAGAGTTTGGAGAGCCGCTTCGTGTTGAATATCAAGAGGTAGCAGCAACAGAAGAAGATATAGAAAAGAGATTAGGTTATACTGTAAGCATCTCAATTAATGGTAAAAAAGTGAGCAGGAATAGCATTATAAATACTGCATTTACAGTAGGCGAATACTGTCAGATGGTGCTTTCCCACAAATTACTTGAAAACTTTTACTATCACGCCTTAATCTTTCCACCTGCAAACGGAGCGTTGATCAATGCCGATTATTCCCTTACCAACTCCATAAATCGCAACGGAATGTATGGCAGATTCTTACTTGACAACGACTATTGCACCTCAACAAAAGTTACTGATGAGCAGTCTACCTATCTTAACCAGATTAAGAAGATAACTGATGGGGATATTGTTAAGAAAGAAGGTAAGGAATTTCTGGTACTTGATGAAGGTAAACACGTAAACATGTCTGCCGCAGCTTCCTCTATAAAAGAGATTAGTCCGCTTTTGTTTCTATTAAAGAATCACTCTGGTACAGAGGTAGCAATATGTCTGGAAGAGCCTGAAGCACACCTGCATCCATCCATGCAGATTCAGGTGGCAGACCTTATTGCAGAATGCATCAATAATGGTTTCTTGTTCCATATCACGACACATAGCGATTATTTTATGGATAGATTGAACCAACTTATCAAGTTAGGTAATATCCGTAAGAAGAATGAAACAACCTTTAAAGAGTATTGTACCGCAAATGGTTTATCAGAAAAAACGTTCCTTGATGGTAATAATGTGAAGGCATATTTCTTCCATAGAGATGACGAGACAGGTAAGGTTGTGATAGAAAAACTGCCTGTGGAAGAAGGTGGAATACCAATGAAGACCTTCTATGAGACGGTAGAAAAGATGCGTAAACAGGATGAACAGATTGATGAAATGTTGTACTCCCTTAATGCTTCTGACCAATGATAGACTTCTCTGTCCTACGCAATTGCCTTTTACAAGCCTGCTTTTTTAAACAACATGACGGTAAAGTAACCAAATATGAGCAACAAAAAAAAGCCAATAAGCTTGAGCAAGTTACCTATAAACATGCTGGAGAAATAATTGAAATAGAGAACCATTTGCTAAAGAAATGTAAGGACTCTTTTAACAGTAAGCTCCCAAACTGCAGCTATCAGTGCGACTGTGATGGTATCTTCTTACTACAAGTGGGAGATAAGGACTATATCGTCTATTCTGAAATGAAGTCTAATTTTGATGAAAAAGCCATCTGGCAGATTAGTTGTTCAGTCGTAAGAACCAAGTTATTACTTAGCTCTATAAAGGATTTTGGCTTAGAAAATTATCAGGAATTGGGGATAATTATCAGTTATCCTATGCAGGTTGAGACAAAGATAGACGATAATGAATCCTTTAAAATCAACAAGAGGAAAATGATAACCACTTATCGTAAGGCCATACATAGATGTAAAGAGGAACTTAAAAAAGAAAAGTGTACCACGGTAAATGGCTCCGATTTCTCTATGTCTGATGCTCATATTGCAGAACAACACCAACCTAACGATATGATTATCAAGCATGTAGAAGTACCTGAAGGGAACATCTCTTGCTCTGTAAATATAGATAACCTCATCGCGTCATTATAACGTTATCAAGACGGAAGGGCATGTTCTGGACTCCCCTTCCATCCATTTACTTAAACTTATCAAGGACGATTACACTATTAATACACACTAAAGGGACGTTGCTTAGCAGTCTTTTGGGCCACAGGCATACCACTCTCGCATGCTAACACCTTACTATTTCACTCCTATTCATACCGCAGTAAAGGCTTATTTTTCGCTTTCCCTTTAATTAATCTCCGCATAAAATCATCTCACAAATAGTAAAAAACTGATTATTAGAAGTCTGAGAAGGATATGTGTCAAAGGGTGAACGAATAAAAAGTTCAAAGGTATTACTAAATAATTTGTGTCATTCGAGAAATTTGTAGTTCGGAGAACAAAAAAAGGAACACTCTCTCGAGTATTCCTTTTGTGATTCCGACAGGATTCAAACCTGTAACCTCTTGATCCGTAGTCAAGTGCTCTATTCAGTTGAGCTACGGAACCATTATTATGGTCGCAACAGATAACAACTAAGTTGTCATTTCTGAATTGCGAGTGCAAAGGTATTGCTTTTTATCCGTTCCACCAAATGTTTAGCAATCTTTTTTATTATTTTTTTTCGTCTTCATCGTGTAAAGTGGGGAGCGAGATGTGATAACCCACTGCAATAAAACGAATTAAACAGATTGCAAGGAATGTCACAATAACTGTTATCGGAAGTGGTAGTCCGAGCGAGAAGAGTGCCCAATAGATGAGTCCGCCACCCACACTTGCCACGGCGTAGATCTCTTTGTGGAAGATTACGGGGATATTGTTCAGCAATACGTCACGGATAACACCACCTGCCACACCAGTGATACAACCCATGATGACGGCTACCCAGAAGGGGTGTCCTAATGCGATTGTCTTCTGAATACCCGCAATAGTAAAGAGTGCCAAGCCGAGTGTATCGAAGACGAACCACGCATTGCTAAGGCGTTGAATCCACCTACGCGACAAGATGACGAGGAAGAGCGCCAAACCTGTACAAAGAACATACATGATGTTTGCCATCCAGAACGGGCGCACGCCTAACATAGTGTCACGAATCGTACCGCCACCAATAGCGACGGCAAAACCACATACATAACCTCCGAACCAGTCGAAGCGTTTCTGTGCGGCATGGCGGATGCCCGATATGGCAAACGCAAACGTTCCGAGAAACTCCAGTATCACCTGAAGTGTACGGACAAGATGTGGATCAGTGTAGATCATATTTGAATAAAAAAGAAAAAAAGAAGCCTAAAGCCCCACCCCGACCCTCCCCGAAAGGGGAGGGAGAAAGCCTCCCCCAACCCCTCCGAAAGGAGGGGAGTACAGATAGCTAAATGTCGCCCCAGCCCCTCCGAACCAACGGTCACTGACCGAAGGGAAGTAATGGGAGGGGAGTGCAGATAGCTATGGGTGGTACTCTAAGTTGATGCAGCTAACGAGCATAGCTTACATGAAGGGATAAGTAATTATAATATGTAAATCAAATTTCTTTATTACTCCACAATGAGAAGATAGTCTTATTAGACCATGATAAGAAGATAGTCTTATTACTTTACCAAGAACATACAGCGAACCTTATCCTATTTGCCTCCCTCCCCTTTCGGGGAGGGTCGGGGTGGGGCTTCTTACACCACGTTCTGTGGTTCCCCTGCTATAAACTTCTTAATATTCTCAACGCAGATAGCCATTAGGCGCTCACGTGCCTCACGTGTTGCCCACGCAATATGTGGAGTGATGAAGGCATTAGGCTGACGGAAGAGCGGATTGTCTGCACGAGGTGGTTCCTCGGTCATTACGTCGGCACAATAAGCACCGAGCTGACCACTCTCAAGGGCATCGGCAACAGCCTGATCGTCGACGAGTCCGCCACGTCCGGTATTGATAAGGATGGCACCACGACGTACGCCCTTCAGCGTCTCTGCATTGATCATACGCGTATTCTCCGCCGTCAAAGGACAGTGCAAGGTGATAACGTCAGACGTACTGAGCAAGCCTTCAAGGGTTGTCTTACGAATACACTCTGGTAGGTCGCTACTATTCTTACTGGTGCAAGCTGAGATGTCCATACCCAGAGCATGTGCTATCATTGCCACCTTCTGACCGATGTTGCCCAAGCCAACGATACCGAGTGTCTTACCAGCGAGTTCCACGAGTGGTGTGTCCCAGTAGCAGAAGTCCTGCTGCTTGCTCCATTCGCCACGGCGCACAGCCTCAGCATAATGGTCGACATGTGTAGTTGCGTTCAAGAGGAGGGCGAAGACATGCTGTGCAACGCTATCCGTACTATATGCAGGGATGTTGCATACGACGATGCCACGCTCGCGTGCAGCCTCAACATCGATATTGTTATATCCTGTTGCTAACTCACCGATATACTTCAATTGTGGCAATTGGTCGAGTACTTCACGGGTGATATTTATCTTATTGATAAGAATACCGTCCGCATCCTTAGCTCGCTCAATAACTTGTTCCTGACTTGTGCGCTCATAGATAACGCACTCTGCTATTTCCTTTATTGGTTCCCATGAAAGGTCACCAGGGTTGACTGCATGGCAGTCGAGAATTACTATTTTCATGTTTGTTGGGTGTTAGGTGATGGGTGTTGGGTGTTAAATGTTGGGTGGTGATGATGTGAGATATTGGCTGATGGGTGGTAGGTGTTGAATGGTGAGTGTTAATGATTACCTTTCATCCCATCTTATCCTATTTGCCTCCCTCCCCCTTCGGGGAGGGTCGGGGTGGGGCTACCAACTCATCCGGCATATACTGCTGCTCGACATAATGTCCCGGATAATCGTGTGGATACTTATATCCATCGCTATAACCGAGGTCCTTCATTAGTTTTGTCGGTGCATTGCGAAGGTGGAGGGGAACAGGGAGGTTGCCTGTCTGGCGCACTAACTCTATCGCTTCGTTGATGGCTTTATACGCGGAGTTATCCTTCTTCGAGCGTGCTAAATAGACTACCGCCTCTGCCAATGGGATTCTACCTTCGGGCCAACCGATCTTCGTCACAGCATCAAAGGCTGCATTCGCTAACAATAGGGCGTTAGGATTGGCAAGTCCGATATCTTCTGCCGCACTGATTACGACACGTCGCGCAATAAACTTTGGGTCTTCGCCACCTTCTATCATGCGTGCCATCCAGTAGAGTGCTGCATCTGGGTCGGAGCCACGAATCGACTTGATGAATGCCGAGATAATATCATAGTGCATCTCGCCGTCCTTGTCATACGCCAATGGATTCTCTTGCAGTCGTTCCTCCACCATCTTATCGGTAATCACGACATCGTTGCCCGATTCGGCTGAGATAATCAAGTCGAGGATATTCAGTAGCTTACGCGCATCACCCCCACTATATCGTAGGAGCGCCCCCGTCTCATGCAGTTCGATATTACGCTTCTTCAGTTCCACATCCTCCGTAATGGCTCGATGCAACAGCTTCAGCAAATCGTCTTTCTCCAGCGACTTCAGCGTATAGAGTTGACAACGAGAGAGCAACGGACGAATCACTTCGAACGAAGGGTTCTCTGTTGTTGCACCAATAAGCGTCACCGTTCCCTTCTCTACCGCACCCAAGAGCGAGTCTTGCTGCGACTTTGAGAAACGATGAATCTCGTCGATAAAGAGAATCGGTGAGACCGAATTGAAGAAACGACCACTCTGTGCTCTTTCAATGACATCGCGCACATCCTTCACACCACTCGTCACGGCAGAAAGCGTATAGAACGGTGTTTCCAAACGATTAGCGATAATCTGTGCCAACGTAGTCTTACCCACGCCCGGTGGTCCCCAAAGGATAAACGACGCAATGCGCCCCGAGTCAATCATACGTCGGAGCACAGCCCCCTCACCAACGAGGTGTTCCTGTCCGATATAATCGTCGAGCGTGCGTGGTCGCAATCGTTCTGCCAATGGTTCCATATCTCTTCCTCTTTTTATTATTGTTACAAAAGTACTGAATTTATCTCTAATAACAAAGAATGAAATTCATATTGGCTGACTGGATTATATCTTTTAACCGTTCTATTTGTATAATGCTGTATGAAATTTAATTATACTGTTTGTTTATAAAGTGTTCGAGAGGTCTCCAAATATCCCACGAAATCATCAATCTTGTATGGACGGATTGTGAGTTTGTTTGTGAATTTAACGAACTCTATTTGTCTTACTGTATCATTGAATATTGAGGGAGCGACAAACACACACTGAGACGGTACTTCGTATTTTTCCTTGAATTCAATCAAGTGTCGTTCAATAGGCCATACCTCCATCATGGTTTGTGTCCGTCCTTGTGCCATAGTTACTTCCACAAGGATTGCGTTAGGAGCTTCTACACATTCAATATCGCCAATACCTCCTCCCGCCGTCGATGTTGGAAGTCCTGTGTCATCAATCGGGAAGTTTGGAATAACTTCTACATGTGGTAGCTGAGTTTTGATGGCAAGGGCAGTAAGGAACTCAAGACGCGATGGAGCATCAATAAACTTCAAAGTGTCATCCTTAGACGAGGTGCGCTTAGCGAGATGGTCTAATTCTACCTTTATTGTATCCCAGTTATATACACGCATCCACTCTGTGAGTTTGATTGCTGCTTCGTTCTTTGAAACAACAACACCCTCAATGTTCAATAATTCCTTGTCAACAGAAGCCATATAATCAAAATAGCTTCTTTCTTCCTCGTATTTCTGATAATGAGAATATGTCGAGATGATATAATCTATCTTTTCATCTTCATTGTGGTTGATGTCGATGAATCTACCACCTCCACGAAATGAGATAAGACCTGTCATTCGCATTTTGCGAACAAAGTCGTCAGGGTATTCAGACACAACGGACTTTTGCTTAAACGCTTTAAATCCACCAAGTATTTCATTAACACAAATATCATTGATAACCTCTGGCGATGGAGAATATCCATACTCTTTTCGTAGTTGTTTAATTCTTTGATACAAAGCATTAGCATCGTTATTCTTCCAAAAGAGGAGCAATGGTATCTCTTTGTATGAAATACCGCAATTATTATACTGAGGGTCACTATTCAACAGACGAATAACTTGCAGCAATAAGATAAGTGGAATGTTGTCGTTGAGCTCTCTAATGAATGGATTACAGCGTTGCTGTTTAGCAAAAGCCTGCATAAAGGCGATTTGCTCATTCTGAGGTTTGACAATTTCACGATTAACTGTGCCGTTGTCATCGTATGTAATGGAAACTGTATCTGCAAGGAAATTACCAGTCTCTGAGAATTCAATACGTTCGCCCATGTTATAATAGACGAATCCAAGAACTTTCAGTAACTTGAACTGCGTTTCAAATCGGCTTTCCCAACCTCTTTCGAATCCAGCTTCTTTATGACCTGCGATATCTGTGTGAATACGAGGATCATTACCATCAAAAATGGCTTTGGTTTCTTCATCGGTAAGAGCGTATTCACCAAAATCTCCTGGTGACGTATTACCCCATTTCAGCTTTGCAGATTCGGGAATACGTTTTACAGGACGATAAAGTCCACATTTGAAAGCTTCTCTTTCAAATTGTTCAACAATATCAGCGGTCAGAATTTGACCATCAAACTTTTTCAACAAATGTATAAAGTCCTTATACCGTTCGGGGTTGCGTACGGTTGTTGTGTAAAGGAGCGGTTTGTATTCAGACTGTCTTGGCATATCAGTAATTTGTTATTAATACTTCATTAAAAGACTTAATAGTGTTATCGTGGAAACTAATATAATTACTTTTTATTGAGTGCGTATTATAATTCTTAGCCCATTCGAGAAACAACTCATTTGTACGTCCTTTATAGTGTGTTACATTAGATATTGCGAATTTAATACCTTTACCTGACATTTCATCAAGTAAAGCAAGTAAACTTTGCTCTGTATCTTCGTCCCACAATTTATTATACTCACTAAAGGTTATAAGATAAGGTGGGTCAAGATATACGAAATCTCCCTCTCGCCAAGTTATGCGAGAAAGAAATCTACGGAAATCCATACTCTTCCACTTTGGCTTCTTTGCCTGTGTTAGTGAAAAATATCTCACCAAAGCATTATATGCGTTCTGGTTAAAGTCAACATTACCAACTGGGAGATTAAAAACGTTCTTGCCATTAAACCTTATCATGTGGTTAAAACCATATATAAGAAGAACATATAGCTTCAACATATCAGTGCGGTCAGAATTGTTATAGTCTGAACGCAATTGCATATATTTGTCTTTGTTATACTTTGCAAAGTATGTTTTAACGAATTCTTTTTTCAATGATACGGGGATGACATCTTCCTTGTATGAGCATGACAATCCATAACTCTGAATCAACGTAAAGAGTTTTTCAAAGAACACATTAGGCTTCTTGCTATAACTGCAAAGGAACTTATGCAAATCAATAACATTGGTATCGATATCGTTCAACAGGAATTCTTCTGCATCAATATTAAGAAACACAGACCCACCACCCACAAACGGCTCTATAAACCTATTTATGGATTGAGGGAAATATGTTTTTATTTCACTTATCAACTTATATTTATCTCCAACGTAGAAGAGAGGAGACCGATTTACTTCTTTTTTCATTGTCCACTTTAGTAACGAACAAAAATTCCTTATGGTCTTCAAATTCAGTCTTACCAGCATTGAATGCTTGGTGTTTATGTTCATATACGGTTGTTGTTCCGCAACAATCAAGCAAATACTTTATTTGGCTTAGTCGAATTTTATTCTCAGAGGAATTACTTTTTGAGTTATATGTATTGTTATACGAGACTACCAAGTATTTCGCATCTAATGACATAACCATATCTTCGAAATAGCTATATGCTTTGGACGTACAATATGCACTCATGTTGTCGGGAGCAGGCTTTAATGCCACTCCGAAGAGTTCTGGTTCATCCCACTTAACCAAAGTTTCATACACATGGTAAAATCTGCTATACTGACGCGAGTTATATGGTGGATCGATATACACGACATCAGCTGAGACAGTCCTTGCTAATTGATTAGCATCCTCTTTATGTATCTCTATATTAGAGCAACTTTTTGCTTGTATCAGTCTCATCTTCAGTGGCTGATAGTTTATTTTTTTCTTAATATAAGCATCAAAATGACCCACTGTGTTTGCAAGTCTGTCAATGCTATAAATTAAAGATGCCAATAAAATGCAATACTCCTTCTCGGTGAGTTCGCTTTTCTTATTCTCAATATCCTGCCTGATAAAACCAATAAGTTTGGCAACTTTCATGGCAAAGTATTTATCACCATAGTTTGTAGAAAACCAGTTGTCGCTTATCGAATCGGGGTCAATTGAATTGTAGTAATCCAGAATGTCAAACAACTTTTGCTTATCCCATTCTCCTTTTCCGAAAAATCCTTTATAAATGGTGTTGTTCGAGATAAGGAAATCGTTTACGATAACCTTGTTATATGTGTTCAATGCTTGGTTTGCAACAGAGCCTGTTCCAGCAAAGATGTCGCAAAAGGTTTTGGCATCTGGAACTTCTGTATGGATAACGTACATTATCCAGTCAGTTAACTTTGTCTTGTTTCCGATGTATCTACGACTTTCTAAGCCAAATGGCTTGTATAACGACGAGTCTCTATAATCGAACAAACTAAGTTGACCATATTGAGTAGGTGCTTCTGCCACTATACATGGTGTGTCTATATCATTCATGTCTATCTTGACAGCTTCATCACTAATCTGCAGACAGATAAGATATTCGTCGCTAAAACCGTAGATAGTGGAAAGTTCTCTTACTTGTTCCCATGAAGGAGTGACTTTACTGGCCTCAATATCTTTAAGTACATCTACAGATATTCCTGTCTCCTTACATACAGATTTCAAGGAAAGTTTTTTAGCCTTTCTTAATTCTATGAGTTTGAGACTTATATTTGATTTCTTCATTGCTCGAACAGTATTATCTTATCAGCTCCTTTATATCTAATTGTAACAACTCCGCCACTTTCTTTAATGTGTACAGGTCTGGCTGGGTGGTGTTGGTGCACCATTTAGAAACAGTGGCAGGATTTACCCCCAGTTCTTCAGATAGCCATTTGCCTGTTTTGTTATGTTCAGTTAGAACAACTTTTATTCTATTTAGATTTAAATTCATTGTTAAAAGATTTACTTTTAAAGCAAAGATAATTCTTTTCTTTGTAAATGAGAAGAATTATGGAAACTATTTAGTGAACATAGCACAATTAGAATAAGAAAAACGGCAAGAAGGGTAAGTTTATTGCCGTTTGTGTGGGGATTTTAGACAACATCACTCCACTTACAGGTACACTCACAATATCATGTACAGGGAATTTCTTGCAACTGATATAGAGGGTGTCGAAAACATCGGAGCCGACGGAGCGTAGAGCGACGGAGCTTGTTTGCCAATTCTATTAGCAATTTATACACAAAGCGTTTATCCCTAAATAGTTATCAATAATCCGTACGCTACACCTCTGTCGCTCTTTGTGCCGTCGGTACCTCCGTAATATTGTGTTACCTCCGTCCTCTCCGTGCCTCCGTGTGACATTTCCTCAGAAACCTAACCTTAAGTGGCAAACCTTAGCACTCCAAAAGCCTGACAACCCAATAATTTTAATAAAGAGAAAAGCAGGTTAACGAATCTGCAATTCTTAGTACAGAAGGAAAGGAATCTGTATCTTTGTACAAATAAAACCAAATGACTTTTTACAATGAAACATCCCAAATCAAAGTTACTTATTGCGGTCGCATGTTTAGTCCTTCCGCTTTTGTTTGCTTCATGTTCAAAAGATGAAGAAAACGAAAACGACCCCATGCCCTTTGTTCCTATCGAACAAAATGATTTCACAGCTGATATCCTGCAACCTGATATTAACTATTCAATTCCTATCCGAGGAGACGACCCTGACGATTTCTTTTTAAAGGCTGTGGGCAAGATCGGAAGAGCGTCGTGTAGGGAAAGAGTGTAGGATAGGGTGTAGAT
>ERZ1674177.6-NODE-6-length-72977-cov-17.597104_pt1 | contig 72977 bp, 54 predicted proteins | sample MGYA00581287_ERZ1674177 | MGnify/ENA primary metagenome ERZ1674177 (study PRJEB41354, sample SAMEA4873336) | human saliva metagenome | biome: human-associated habitat [ENVO:00009003]; feature: mouth environment [ENVO:08000002]; material: saliva material...
CAGCACATCAGGAAACAGCACATCAGGAAGCAGGGTATAAAGGAAAGGGGCCCCACCGTAATGGTGGGGCCCCTTAGAGCCTAGAAAGCGAACTACTTAGTGGTCACCTTCAGGACAGTGCTCAGGTTCTGGTGAGCAACGCCCGGCAGACCCTTAACCTCAGCGAACTTGCGGGTGTTGGTCACGATAACCGGGGTAATCAGCGGGTAACCCGCCTCCTTGATAACCTCAGGATCGAACTCAATCAGAGCGTCGCCAGCAGCAACAACATCGCCCTTAGCAACCTTCACGCTGAAGCCCTTACCGTCCAGGTTCACGGTATCCAGACCAACGTGAATCAGCAGCTCAATGCCGTTCTCCAGCTTCAGACCCACAGCGTGGCCCGAGGGGTAGGTTGCAGCAACCTTACCGGCTGCGGGAGCAACAACAGTGGTACCGGTCGGCTCAATCGCCACACCCTCGCCCAGCTTGCCAGCAGCGAAAATCGGGTCCGGAACATCAGACAGAGCAACAGCAGTACCCTCAAGAGGAGCGTGCAGCTCAATGACCTCACCGGCGGAAGCAGCGGGTGCAGCAGCGGCGGTCGCAGTAGCGGCAGCAGCCGGAGCAGCCTTAGCGGCAACAGCCTCAGCCTTGGGAACGGCCTCAGCATCCTCAGCCTTACGCTCCGCAGCGTGCCTTACAGCGTCAGCCTTCGACTCGTAACCGAACAGCAGAACACCGGTCATAGCGCCGAAGAACGCAATAGCCAGACCAATCACGTACAGGTAGGAAGGCTGCATAGCCGGAATCGACAGCAGCGAAGTGAACGCGAACGCGTAGGACTTAACGCCCAGGAAGGAAATGGTAGCACCACCAATAACAGCGGGAACCAGAATAATCGGGATCACGCGCTTGTAACGCAGTACCACACCGTACATCGACGGCTCAGAAATACCACCGAGCAGACCGGACATCGACGCACCGATAGCGGTCTGACGCAGCTCACGGTCATGCTTCGCACGGATAGCCACACCGGTGACCAGACCGAACACAGCGAAGTTGTACGCACCCATCGGGGACTGAATGAAGTCAGTACCCATGGTCTGCAGGTTGTTAATCATGACAGCGTTCAGCGGCCAGTGCAGACCCAGCGGAACCATGAACAGGTACAGGCCAGCAATCAGAGCACCAACCAGAGCCGGAGCAACATCGTTAATCATCTTCAGGAAGTCAGAGATGCCCATAGCCACACCGATACCGATGGGGCCCACCAGGAACGCGGTCACCGGAACCAGAATCATGACCGAAATCATCGGCACGAACACCATCTGCAGCATCGAAGGAATAACCTTCTTCAGGAAGCGCTCAAGCGGAGCCAGCAAAGCAACAGCCAGCAGCGGGGGGAAGACCTGACCGGTGTAGCTGAATGCGTACAGCGGCAGATCCAGACCGAAGAACGGAACGTTCAGAATCTTAGTGGTCTTGTCAGCCAGAGCAGTCAGATCGGTGAAAGTACCGGTCATCAGTGCAGCGGGGATAGCCGCACCAACCCACATGTTCGCGCCCAGACGCTTAGCAGCGGTAGCACCCAGCATAATGGGCATGAAGTTCAGAACCGACAGCGAAGCAGCCTTCAGGATGTACCAGAAAGCGAACTGCTGCATCCACTGGTTGTTCAGAGCCTTAGCAGCCTCCGGGTCAGCCACACGAGCACCGTTAATGATGTCGATGTTCACGCTCTGACCGGTCAAGTCAGTGTACTGGCCGAAGAAACCCAACTGCTGCAGGAACACGATCAGGGTCAGAATCATCGAGGTACCCAGCAGTGCCCACAGCAGAGGACGGAAGGAGTCAGACAGGACGTCGAAGACGTTGGTAATCCAGCCAGCCTTCTTGCCTCCAGCCTCAACCTTGGTGTCACCCTCAGCGTGGCCGGACATAGAAGGCAGAGCGTTGATCTCGTTGTACACAGCCTCAACGCGATCGCCCAGAACAACCTGAGTCTGGCCGGACTGCTCAATCACAGAGAGAACGCCGGGCAGGCCCTCAATCTTCTTGTTCTGCACTGCATCGTTAGACACAGGAGTGACACGAAGGCGGGTTGCACAGTGAGTAATGTGCGCGATGTTCTCGGGGCCACCCAGGCCGTCAAGAATCTTCTCGCCAAGTTCGCGGTTATTCACGATACTTCCTTAGATATGCGGTCAATGTCTATGCGGTTGTTGCCGGAGGCTGTGCCTACCTGACGTTGCGGTAGCCGAAAAAGCCCCGGAAAACACGTCCAGAAAACACAAAAGACCCGAGTCTCTCGACCACCGGAAGCACTACACTCGTGCCCACTATGGAGCTTCGGTACAGCAAATAGAGGGGATTCTCGGCAGATATATGCTGCCGTCCCATACGGTGTTGAGTAACTCAGGTCTTGCCTGCCAAACCAGTAACAACCCTGAAGAAGGTTTCCCTTCTCAAATAGTTCCCTGTAACTCTAAGGGTTTTCCCAGGTTAAGAGCAAGGTGAGAGGCAAAAGCTATCAGAAGCTGTTAAATGTTTCACCCAAGTGATAGCTGAGAATAGCTGAGACACGCTCTCGGTGCTGATTACGGGGCGCCTCCCGGCTGGACTCCAGCAGGGCTCAGGCAAAGCCCAGGCAGGGTTCCAGGGCCCTCCGGTACGCCCAGATACGCCCCGGACCGGGTGCTTTCGAAGACGGCGCTCATGAAGACACGAAAGGACCCCGCATCCACAGGATACGGGGCCCACACGCTACCGAAGCAGCTACCTTTCCGACTAACTACTTAGCCGGGAAGAAATTCAGCGGAGCAACCTCCAATTCAGGGTAATTACGCTTCTGCCAACGGCGGTTACGATGCGCATTCAACTCAATCAGCGCGGCACCCAGAGCGCCGGCGCCCAGCGAGGTCCACAGCAGATGCGGAAGCACAGTAACGAACTGGTGGTACTCCACCAGAATCGGCACGAACAACGCCGCGAAGAACACCGCCAGCAACGCACCAAACAGCAGAACACGAGCACGGTTGAACGGACGAGCCACCGCAGCCAAGTTCCACAGACCCATCATCACCAGGGTGATGAACGAAGCCGTCTGAACCTGACGGATATCCTCAACACCCATGCCGCGAGCCGTGAACGTCACCGCCAACAGCATCGCAACCACAATAATCGAGTTCGGAATCGTGTAATTCAGCACGCGACGCAAGAAGCCCGGCACGTAACGGCGCGAATTCGGCAACAGAGTCAACGCGAAGGACGACGCACCCACAATCAAGAAGTCCGCAGTCGAGTACTGACGCGGCAAGAACGGGAAGGTCAAACCGAAGAGGCTGAACAGAACGCCCAGAAGAATCGCGAAACCAGTCTTCGTCAAGAACAGGTTCGCCACCATCTCAATGTTCGTAATGACCTGACGGCCCTGCTCCAGCGCAGCCGGCAGAGACGAGAACTTACCGTCCAGAAGAACCAGACGAGAAACAGCCTTCGTCGCCGGAGCAGCGTTACCCATCGCAATACCCAAGCTTGCATGCTTGAGCGCCAGAGCGTCGTTAATGCCGTCACCGGTCATCGCCACCACATGGCCGCGCTCCTTCAGGGCAATCACCATGTTCTTCTTCTGCTCGGGCGACACACGACCGAAAATATTGTGAGTAGCCGCAGCCTCAGCAAGCTCCGGACCGTCCTCAGGCAGAGTCGACGCATCAACCGCGCCCGCAGAAGTATCCATGCCCGCAGTCTTCGCAGCCGCAGCCACAGTGAACGGGTTATCACCCGAGAAGACCTTCAGAGTCACACCCTGACGGTGGAAATACTCCACAATTTCAGGCGCATCCGCTCGCACATTCTCACGGAAAATCACGAACAGAACCGGGGCAGCATCCGACGGGATCTTCTGGATCGGCTCATCCTTCTCGTTGCGAACCACCGCAGAAGCATGCGCCAAAACCATCGTGCGCAGACCCAGCGCCGCCAGTTCGGCGGCACGCTCACGCTCAGCGGTGCCCTTGGCGAGAAGCGCCTCCGGAGCACCCAGAAGCCACGCACCCGAATCCTTAAACTCAATCGCGCTAAAACGCAGAGCCGAAGAGAACGGCACAATACCGCTCACAGTAGCCGAGGAAGCATCCGGGAAACCGCCGGTCAGAGCCGCAGCGGTCGGGTTCGCGTTCTCATCGTGACCGAACCACGCCAGCGCCTCATTCCAGCCGGCAGGCAGAGAAGCACGCCAGGAAGTGTGCTCAGCCGAGTCAGCGTCGGGGCCCTCAGCCTCAGCAACGGTGTCCAGCGGGCGCACCGAATCAAAAATCACGCCACCCTCGGTGAGAGTACCGGTCTTATCGAAGCAGACCACGTCCACACGAGCCAGCACCTCAACCGCAGGCTGCTCCTGCACCAGGATGTTGTGCTTACGACCCAGCGCCACAGCCGCCGCCGCAAACGCCAGAGTAGTCATCAGTGCCAGGCCCTGCGGAATCATCGAAGCAACCGAAGACACCACAGCAATAGAAACCTGCTCCCACAGGTGGTTCTGCTGCACAGTCTCCAGGCCGCCAGCAGCCTGAATCTGACCCCACGACACCACAGGAATAATGACCGCAAGACCCACCGTAATCCAGCGGACCACACGGTTCAGCGCATCACGTAGCTCAGACTGAATACGCGAGAACTGGCGCGCCTCGTCAGAAATCTTGCTTGCACGAGAATTCGCACCCACATGCGACAGCAGGACGCGGCCGGTACCACCCAGCACGCTCGACGCCGACAGCACCATATCGCCGGGGCGCTTAGCAATCGGGTCGTTCTCACCGGTCAGCAGAGACTCATCCAGCTCCAAAGAATCAGAGGTGAGCACAATAGCGTCCGCCGGAACCTGATCGCCGCGCTTGAGGATGACAACGTCGCCCTCAACCAGCTGCTCCATCGGAACCTCAACGCTCTTACCGTCACGCACCGCAGTAGCGGGGGAGCGGTCCAGCAGGGAGATACGGTCCAGCTCAAGCTTCGCCTTGTACTCCTGCACAAAACCAATCACCACGTTAGCAATCACAGCCGCCAGGAAGAGCAAATCAGCCCAACGCTGGTACATGATCACCACAGCGCCACAGGCACCCAACACAAAGTTGAAGACCGTGAACAGGTGCGCACGCATAATGCTCCACAGCGTGCGAGAAGACTTATTGTTCTGGGTATTGACCCTACCCTCAGCAGTCAGGCGAGCAACATCATCGCTGCTCAAACCGTGCTGGGCAATATCGAAAGATCCGCTATGCGGTGTTTCAGAATATTCGGGAATGTAGCCGGCAACGGCAGCCGTTGCCGTTTTCTGCTGAGGATCCATGCAGGGGTCTCTTTCTCGAATGGATGGAATGCTGAACTGAATAGAGTTCAGTATTGCGGACACTACCTTTCAGTGTATCCGTGGAAGCGGGGATAAAGATAATCTCCGCCCTGTAATGAGCTGATAGTTACAGTCATTCCAGAACGGAGATTTAATACATGCGAATATTGGCATATTTTGAGGTAGAAAGTGTTTGCTGAATGGCTTGCTAACGCGCTGAAAGAATCAGCGCGACAGCAGGATTAGCGTGCTAGCAGGTCAGCGCTCCGGCAGAATCAACAAACGATTCGTCACCGGATGCCTCAACACCTCAATCGGATGCTGATACACCTCAGACAATAACTCCGCCGAACACACCTGCTCAGGGGCGCCCGAAGCCACTACCTCGCCACCACGCAACAACACCATACGGTCAGAGTACGCAGCCGCCACATCCAAGTCATGAAGCACCGTCAACACCGCGGCACCCTCGGCAGCCAACTCACGGCTCACCCGCAACGTCTGCTCCTGATGCGTAATATCCAACGCCGCAGTCGGCTCATCCAAAAGAATTAGCGGAGTCTGCTGAGCAAACACACGCGCTAAATGCGCACGGCCGCTCTCACCACCGGACAGGGTCGTAATATCGCGATCCGACAAATGAGTCACCGAGGTGCGCTCCATCATCGAAGTTACCACGGCATCATCCTCTCCAGCACGCTCCGTACCCTTCCACGGGGTACGGCCCATCTGAACCACCTCATGCACCGTGTACGAAAACGCCACATTCAACTTCTGCAGTAGCATTGCACGCTGACGCGCCATCTGCCGGGCAGGAATCGAACCCAGAGGGGCGCCATCCAGCAGAATCTCACCGCTACTCGGGGCAATATCACCAGCAATCACACCCAACAGAGTGGACTTACCGGCACCATTGGGGCCAATCAGCGACACAACCTCGCCCGCAGAAACCGACAGAGATACATCATTCAGAATCTGACGCCCACCAGCGTTAAAAGACACGCCAGAAAGGCTCAACAACTCACTCACGAAGCACCTCCGCCCTGACCCAGGGAACGACGCAACAACACAAAGAACGTCGGGCCGCCCACCAGCGCCGTAAAAATACCAATCGGCAAATCAGCAAAAGGCACCAGCGTACGCGCACCCAAATCAGACAGCGCAATCAACAGTGCGCCACCCAATGCCGAAGCCGGCAACAACACACGATTCGACGGACCCAAAATCATGCGCAACAGGTGAGGAATAATCAGGCCAATAAACGCAATAATGCCCGCATACGCCACCGCAGCACCGGTTAACAAAGCCGTCGCCGCAATAGACACCGCACGCAGACGCTCCACGTTCACACCCGAATGCTGTGCTGCACGCTCACCCAACGCCAGAACATCCAGCGAAGAAGCCATCACGAAACAAGCCACCAAGCCGATGAGAATAACCGGCCACACGCTCGCTACAGCCTTCCATGTGGAGCCGTTCAGCGAACCCATCTGCCAGAACACAATCTGATCGCGGCTCGTCGTATCAGCAATAAACATGAGGAACGCAATAATCGCATTCGCCACCGCGGTCACCGCAATACCCGTCAAAATCATCGACAGGACCTTCGCACGACCCGAAGAACGCGACAGGAAATACACCAGCGCAGTAGCCGCCAACGCACCCACAAACGCGAATGCAGGAGTCGTGAAAATACCGAAGAACTGCAGGTTCAACACAATCGACAAACATGCGCCAACCGCCGCACCCGACGAAACACCAATCACGCCCGGCTCAGCCAGCGGGTTGCCGAACACCGACTGCATCACCGCACCAGAAGTGCCCAAAGCGGCACCCACCAGCACGCCCAACAGCACACGCGGGAAACGGATATTCCACAGGGTGCTATCCGCCAGCTGCATCGCAGGATTCTCCGGGGCAAGACCCAGATGGCGACCCACAGAAGCAACCACCTGATCAATCGGGATGTTGTACTGACCCAAGCCTGCCGATAGCACCATCACAGCGCACAGTGCTACCGCCAAAAACGTAAAGGTCAGACCGGCACGACGCCGACGCGACGCACGATAATCCTTCGCGCCCGCCGCACTCTTCACAGCTGCCACTACTGGGCTCCCGCAGGAGTCGAGTACGCAGCCTTAGCCAGCGACAAAAGCACCGCCGGAGTATTCGGGCCGTAGGACAGAATCTGACCGTCACCCATATCGATAATGCGCTTATTCTTACCGGCAGTCGTCTCACCCACACCCGGGCGAGCCAAGAAACCATCCAAACCGCCGGTGGACTTAATGCCGCCGCTCATGGTCAGAATGACGTCCGGGTTCAGCTTCACCAGCGCCTCACTGGTCGCCGGAATAATGTTCGTCGCGTTCTGCTCAGACGCCACGTCCTTGCCGCCAATGGCCTGAATCAAATCGTCAGCACCCGAACCCTTGCCGAGCACGAAGAACACGCCAGCGGTACCGCGCACGTACAGGAACGCAAACGACACCTGCTGATCACCCTTCGGGGCAACGTCCTTGAGTACCTGCAGGGCGTAATCCAGGTCCTTCTGCACACGGGCCGCAACCTGCTCGCCCGCCTCCGGAACGCCCAGCGCCTGCGCCACAGCCTTAAGCTGCGGAATGATCTTATCCATACGGCGCTCATGGTCGAAGACCACAACGGTCACACCCGCCGCGCGCAGCTGATCCACAATCTCAATCGGGCCGTTGCTCTTATCCCACAGCACCAGGTCCGGGGAGGTCGCCAGAATCGCCTCAGCGTTCAGATCGTGACCGTTCTGGGTAACCAACGGAAGATGAGCCAGCGACTGCTCCGTCGAGGAGGTGACACGGCCAACCAGACGACCGCCCAGGCCCAGCGCAATCATCTGCTGAGCCAGAGTGCCGTACAGGTCTAGTGCCAGCACACGGTCAGCGGACTTAACGGTTACCTCGGTGCCGTTGAAATCCTTGAACGTCACGGGGAAAGCCGGAGTGGGGGTATCGACCATCGGCTGAATTTCGGGGGTATCTGCGGCGCTATTGGGGCCGCGCAGAGCCTTCTGATCAGGGGCAATAGAAGAACGCAGCTGATCCGCCAGGTTCTCCAAAACGGTGCGGGTGCTCTGCTCATCCACCACAGCCTGCGAAGTGCTTGAAGAAGCGGCCGGGTTCTGAGTACCCACACCGCAAGAGCTCAGCAGGAACGCGGAAGTGATGGAGAACGCTGCATACTTCATTGCATCGCGGCGGTTTAGGACAGAAGAAGAAAGGGAAGAAAACATCGTTGTCTCGCAGAAATTGTAGTCTCGCAGAAAAGGGAAGCTAGAAAAACTGGGGTGGCGCCGAGGTAAAACCTGGCACCTGAAGCGGGGGTGCAGTGAAGATCTGCACCCCCGCACGGGCCGCGCTGACTCACCGATGAGTCTCAGAGTCGAGTCTCATCGGCGAGCCAGCGGTATAGGCATCCTCGTGAGGCGCCGTTATGCCTTCTTGCGGCGGCGGGTGTACACGACGGTACCCGCACCGGCTGCAACAGCGATGAAGCCAGCAACCAGGGTGCCCTCAACACCGGACGCACCGGTGGAAGCCAGAGGCTTGCCGGTGACCGGGTCGCAACCCTCACCCTCGTAGACGGTCTCGGACACGGTCTTGGTGGTGGTCTTCGCGCCGTTAATCGCCGCGGAGAAACTCAGCGGAGCCATGTCCTTACCGGCATCGTAGAAGCCAGCGAACGCCTTCGCGCCCTCAGCGGTCAGGGTGGTTGCCGCACCGTTGACGCTCACAGCGTCAGAGGAGCTCTGCAGACCCGAAAGATCCACCTTCAGCAGTGCCACCTCACCGTAGTTAGTTGCCTTGCCGGAGGGGTCATTGCTGTTCATGGTTGCGTAGAGAGTGCCGGAATTGCCGTTAATCTCAAGGCGCGGGTTCGCAATGGTGGTGTCCAGAATGCCGTGGTGACCGGTGAAACGAACCGAACCGCTGAAGGAGATGGAACCCTTACCGCCCTTGAAAGTGCCGGTACCGTTAGACCAGTTGAACGCATCCGAAGAGTAGGAGGTGCCGTTCAGCTCCCAGCTACCGTTCGCGATGCCGCCGCGCACGTAGTTGCGGAAGGAATCACGCACGCCCCAGCCAAGGTTTGCGCTCTTAATGGTGCCGTCGGACGCGCCCTGCTCCTGCACCTCGCGGGTGCGGGTGACGGGTACGCAGACCGGCTGTGCCGGGTTGTTGCTGACAGAGCCGTTCGAGGAAGAACCGCCGTTAGAGACGCTGCCGGAGGTGCCTGCCGAACCGTTAGAACCGGAGCCGTTAGCGCCGGAGTTGCCGGAGGAGTTCGAGGAGTTGTTATCGGAAGAGCCGTTCTCAGAACCCTTGTTATCGGAGGACTTGTTCTCAGAGACGCGGGGAACCTCAACGGTGTTCTCCGCGGTCTGCTTGCTGAGCTTTACGGAGAAGCTCAGCGGTGCCATGGCGTTGTCGGCACCGCGGTACTGGCCCGCGAAGAGCACGTCGGAACCTTCAGCGGTGAGCGCGACTGCTGCGTTCTGTGCCGAGAAAATGCTGTCCTTCACGCTCGCGCCGGAGAGGTCCACCTCGGCGATAGCCAGGCCGGTCTTAGAAACGGACTTACCGTCGCGGGTCAGCGCGTCCACGTCAGCGACCAGGGTGCCCTTGCCGTTGACGACGACCAGGCGCATGTTCTTGATGGTGCTCTTGAGCTGACCGTTGTGGCCGGTGAACTCTGCGGTGCCCGCGAAGTTGATCTGACCGGTCTTGGTCTCGGGGTTGTACACGCCGGATGCCTGAGTGTACTTGAAGCCGCCAGCTGCGGTCTTCTCCATGCCCTCAACGTTCACGGAGCCGTGCGCGAAGCTGGTCAGGTACTTCAGGAAGGACTCGCGGATATCCCAGCTGAGGGTGCCGGACTCGACGACGTTGCCGGTGACCTTTTCTTCACGCTTGGGCTCGGTGGTTGCGGCGGGGGAGGAGGGTGCCGCGGAGGTGGGGGCTACGCTCGGCGCTGCAGAAGTGGGCTCTGCAGGCTTGGGGTCTGCGGGCTTGGGGTCTGTGGGCTTGGGTGCCTCGCTGGTCGGTGCGGAGGAAGGCTCGCTGCTGGGCGCAGCAGTCGGCTCTGCGGTCGGCGCAGCACTCGGCTCGGCGCTGGGTTCAGTGCTGGGCTCAGGGCTCGGCGCGGGTGCTTCCTTGGTCACGATGGTTGCGGAGAAGCCGAGCGCATCCAGCTCCTGACCTGCCTTGTAGAAGCCCGCGAAGGCGCCGGTTGCCTCTTCGGAAAGCTTGACGCGGGTGCCGTTTTCCTCGTCAACGCTGGGCAGGGTGATGGTGTTACCCTCAACCTTCAGACCGGAGGCGTTGAAAGTGCCGATGGTCATGTTCTTGGTTTCGACCAGGTCGTTCGGGGTGGTGTTGCCGTTGTAGGGGCGCGACTGAACGTTGGCGCGCACGGTGCCCACGCCGTCCTTAATGGTGACGGAGAGGTCGGAGATGATGACTTCCAGCAGGCCGTGGTGTGCGGTGTAGTGAATCGAGGAGCCGGTGAAGGTGACCGAGTATTCGCCGTTGGCTACGGTGCCTTCGGCGGAGGTGAAGTGGTAGGAGCCGTCTTCGTTGGTGGTGACGCCGGTCAGTTCCTGGGAGCCCTGGGAGAAGGGACCGTTGATGTAGGAGCGGAAGGACTTCTTCAGGCCCCAGTTGACGGTGACGTCCTGCAGGCTCTGCTCTGAGGCTGCGGTTACCTCACCGGCGCTGACGTGGGAGTTGGTTTCAGCTGCGAAGGCTGCGGGGACGCCGGCGACGCCGCTGAGGCCGATGGTTGCTGAAGCCAAGAACGCCCAAGTGCGCTTGGTGAGAGAGGGGGTAGACATTCGGTGTCTCCTTGGATTTTGTGATTGTGGTGTTCGTATCAAGTCTAGCCCTATTAGCCTATGTTTGTGTAACTTAATGCCTAGGGTGACTTGTTCATAAGGTTTACCTTAGCAAATTTTTTATGAGAACTATTGCCAAAACCGGTTTTTGGTGACAATATGTCATTAACAGGTTTTGGTGACATGGTGTCACTAAAACATTTATTGTTCACCCACAAGCCACTTTAGGAACTCACCATGACTATTACCGCCCCCGAAACCACCCAGGAACGCTTCTCCGCACGCCTGAAGGAAAGCACCAAGCACGTCCACGACAACGCCGAACACTCCACCTTCATGGAAGACCTCATGGGCGGCTCCCTCAACACCGAGGCATACCTGCGCCTCATCAACCAGTACGTGCACATCTACGAAGCACTTGAAGCAGTCTCCGAACACTACCGCGCAGAACCCAGCCCCATTACCGAACCCTTCACCCACCCCGGCCTCGACCGCGCAGAATACATCCGCGCAGACATCCGCGCACTCGGCCAGGAAGGCGACATCGACGCGCCCCTGCCCGCAACCGCAGAATACGTAGAGCGCATCCGCGCCACCATCAACTCCCCCGAACGCTACCTCGCGCACCACTACCTGCGCTACCTCGGCGACCTCTCCGGCGGCCAGGCAGTCGCAGCGCTCGTCACCCGCCACTACGGCATCCCCGCCGAAGCGTTGAGCATGTACCGCTTCACCGAACTGCCCAAGCCCAAGGTCTTTAAGGACGGCTACCGCGAACTGCTCGACAACGCACCCCTGACCGACGAACAGCGCGAAGCCCTCATCGAAGAATGCATCGAAGGCTTCCGCATTAACGCCTCCCTGTTCGCGCAGCTGGGACGCAAGGTCGCCGAGGCATAAACACCGAACACCTCAACGCACAACGCCTAAACGCTCAATGCACAAGCCAGCGGGCATAACAAAAGAGGCGGATGCTTTCACAAGCATCCGCCCCTTTCGGCGTTAGTCTCAAACTAGTCGAAAACTAGCCCTTCGCAACCTCACCGAAGTAAGAAGCGAGAGTACCCTCGTGAGCTGCACGCAGCTCATCCAGGTCAATGGAAACCTCATCCTGGAAGTCCAGAGCGTTCGACGCAGCATCCACCACACCAATACGTGCGAAGGGGAACTGGCGAGCGGTGCACATATCCTTGAAGCGCACCTCCTCAGAACGCGGAACCGAAACCACAACGCGGCCCAGGGACTCCGAGAACAGCAGGGTGAACAGGTCCACGCCGTCACGCTCAGCAACCTCACCCAGACCAATGCGGGCACCGGTGTTGAAACGCAGGCAAGCCTCCGACAGAGCCGCAGCCAGACCACCAGCAGACACGTCGTGCGCGGCATCAATCATGCCGTCACGAGACATGTTCACCAGCATGTCACCCAGCTGACGCTCCAGAGCCAGATCAACCTTCGGCGGCTGACCGCCCAGATGGCCCTTGAAACGAGCCCACTCGGAGCCGTCCAGCTCATCGCGGGTGGTACCCAGCAGGTAGATAGCCTGACCGTCATGCTCAGGAGCCCAACCCGAAGGGGTACGGCGGGTGACGTCATCCATCACGCCCATCATCGCCACCACGGGGGTCGGGTTAATAGCCTTGCCACCGGTCTGGTTGTACAGGGACACGTTACCGCCGGTCACCGGAACACCCAGCTCCATGCAGCCATCAGCCAGGCCGCGAACAGCCTCAGCGAACTGCCACATGACGTCCGGATCCTCGGGGGAACCGAAGTTCAGACAGTCAGACACAGCCACGGGGCGTGCACCAACGGTCGCAACGTTACGGTACGCCTCAGCCAAGGACGCGCGAGCACCCTCGTACGGATCCAGGTAGGTGAAACGCGGGGAGGCGTCGGTCGCCAGAGCAACACCGAGGTTGGTGTTCTCGTCCACGCGCACCACGCCGCCGTCGTCCGGCATGGACAGGGCGGTGTTGCCCTGAACGTAGCGGTCGTACTGGTTGGTGATCCAGGACTTGGAGCACATGTTCGGGGATGCCATGAACGCCTTGATTGCCTCGCCCAGCTCCTTACCGCGCGGGCGGGAATCGTCGGCAGCCGAACCGGTGAAGTGGTTAGCCTGGACGTCATCCTGCCACTCGGGGCGTGCGTAAGGACGCTCGTAGGTCGGGCCGTCGTGCGCAACGGTGCGGGGGTCAACATCCACGATGACCTCGCCATCCCACTCGATGACCAGGCGGCCAGAGTTGGTGACCTCACCGAGGAAGGAGTACTCCACGCCCCACTTGTTCATGATCGCTTCGAAGCGCTCCACGTTCTCGGGGGAGACAACAGCCATCATGCGTTCCTGAGACTCAGACATCAGGATTTCGCCCGGGGTCAGGGTGGGGTCACGTAGCAGAACCTTGGTCAGGTCGACGTGCATGCCGCCCTCACCGTTAGAAGCCAGCTCGCTGGTTGCGCAGGAAATACCCGCAGCACCCAGGTCCTGAATACCCTCAACCACGGAGCCCTTGAACAGCTCCAGGCAGCACTCAATCAGAACCTTCTCAGCGAAGGGGTCGCCCACCTGAACGGCAGGACGCTTCGAGGGCTTGGTGTCATCGAAAGACTCGGACGCCAGCACCGACGCACCGCCGATACCGTCGCCACCGGTGCGTGCACCGAACAGAACAACCTTGTTGCCCACGCCCGATGCGTTCGCCAGGCGGATGTCCTCGTGACGCATAATACCCACAGCCAGTGCGTTGACCAGCGGGTTTGCCTGGTAGCAGGAATCGAACTCAACCTCGCCGCCGATGTTCGGCAGGCCCAGGGAGTTACCGTAACCACCAATACCGGCAACCACGCCGCCAATAACGCGGGCGGTGTCCGGGTGATCAATCGCGCCGAAACGCAGCGGATCCATCACAGCAATCGGGCGTGCACCCATGGAAATAATGTCACGCACAATACCGCCCACACCGGTCGCAGCACCCTGGTAGGGCTCCACGTACGAGGGGTGGTTGTGGGACTCAATCTTGAAGGTAACAGCCCAGCCGTCACCAATATCGGTCACACCGGCGTTCTCACCGATACCGACCATCAGGTCCTTCTTCATCTCATCGGTGACCTTTGCACCGAACTGCTTCAGATGAACCTTAGAAGACTTGTAGGAGCAGTGCTCGGACCACATGACCGAGTACATTGCCAGCTCAGCCGCGGTAGGACGGCGACCAAGAATCTCCTTAATGTCCTCGAACTCGTTCTCCTTCAGACCCAGTTCAGCCCAGGGGAGTTCGGTGTCCGGGGTTGCCGCCGCGTGCTCGACGGTGTCGAGGTTAAACTGCTTTTCGCTCATAACTTCTTAGAATCCTTGTCGTGCGTTAGCGGGCGTTAATCAGGTTGGCAAGAACGGAGGTGAACACGCCGAGACCATCGGCGCCACCGCGCAGAGAAACCTCACCAAAACCGGAAGAGGAAGGACCGAAGCCGGGCTCCACAGCGTGCTCCGGGTGCGGCATCAGACCGACCACGTTACCGCGCTCATTGCTGATACCAGCAATGTCATTACGGGAACCGTTCGGGTTGAAACCAACGTAGCGGAACACCACGCGACCCTCAGCCTCCAGCGCCTCCAGAGTCTTCGGGTCAGCAACATACTGACCGTCCTGGTTCTTCAGAGGGACAACAATCTCCTGGCCAGCAGCGTAATCGCTCGTCCAGGAGGTGGAGTTATTCTCAATGCGCAGAACCTGGTCACGGCAAATGAACTTGCGGTGATCGTTCTTAATCATCGAACCGGGCAGCAGGTGAGACTCAGTCAGAATCTGGAAACCATTGCAAATACCCAGAACAGGCAGGGGAGCGGAACCGGAGGTACCAGCAGCGTTAGCGGCATCAATCACCGAACGCATCACGGGAGCCTTCGCAGCAATAGCGCCAGCACGCAGGTAGTCACCGTAGGAGAAACCGCCAGGAATAATGACGGCATCAACGTTCTTCAAATCAGCGTCGTCGTGCCACAGCTCAACGACGGTACCGCCAGCCAGACGGACAGCACGCGCAGCGTCACGGTCATCCAGGGTGCCGGGGAAAGTCACCACGCCAACGCGTGCATCAGCGAAGGCGGGATTCGGGGAATAAGTAGAAAAGTCGCCAACCAGGGGGACTTCAGTAGGTGCGAGGGACTCTGCCATAGGTCTTAGTCCTCCAGAACCGAAACGTTCACAACGTCTTCGATGACGGGGTTCGACAGCAGCTCTTCAGCAGCCTTGCGGGCAGCTGCGAGGTGCTCCTCAGTAGCCTCACCCTCGACGGTCAGCTCGAAGCGCTTACCCTGGCGAACATCCACGAAGGAATCAACGCCGATACGGGGCAGTTCGTGAGAAATAGCCTTACCCTGCGGGTCAAGAATTTCGGGCTTGAGCATAACATCAACAACAATACGGGCCATGTGTGGGCACTCCTTGGGTGCGTGGGTTCTGTATGAGCCGTATCTCATCTTACCGTACTAACGACCGTAACGGGGGTATGCGTTCGGTTGGTGGATACCCTAAGAGGCTCGAATCACGTCTTTTACGCCTCGAGGGGCGGAAGATAGCGCTCGCACACCGCAAGCAGGCGCTCACGCAACTCAATGGAACGCTCCGACAGCTCACGCTGAATGCGTACGTACTCAGCCTTACCCTCGGTCGTCTCCACCGGAATCGGCTCGTACCCCCAGTCACGAATATCGTAGGGGGCGGCGCGCATATCCAGTTCACGCGCATCCCACGCCAGGTCAAAACAATCCATGACCAGGGTTGAATCAACCAGCGGCAGCAGCTTATACGCCCACTTGTACACGTCCATGTTCGCGTGCAGGCACGCCGGCTGCTCCAGCACGCGCTGCGTCTCGCGGGTCGGCTGCAACTCGTTCAACGGTGCCGCCTGCGGCATGAAGAAACGGAACGCGTCAAAGTGCGAGCAGCGGATGCGGTGGCTCTCCACCACGCGGTCCGTACCGTCCGCGCCCAGGCGCAGTTGTAGGTAATCGTGGCGGATATTGTTCTCCACCGACTTGTACGCCATCGCCCACTCGTGCATGCCGAAGCAGCCGAACTGCCCCTTCTTCGCCGCCGTGTTACGCAGAATCTCGTGGGTGAAGGCGAGGGCGGTAGCGCGGCGCTCCACGAAGTCGGTGACGTCCACGGTGACGGCGGAGGCGGCATCGGATTGGGCGCGCGCCACCTGCGGGGTGCAGCCAGCGTCAAGGAGCTCCTGCTCGGTTGCGGGTCGGTAGAAACGCCAGGAGGTGCGCTCGGGCGCATCCAGCAGAATGATGCCGGCGCCGGGGTGCCAGCGCTTGAACTGGCCGGGCTTGAGCGTGTAGTAGGTGAAGAGGAAATCTTCCACGGGGTGCACTTCGTGGCGGGCGCGACGCTGCGCAAACGGGTCGGCGTAGCGGCCGGCACGCGCCTCATGTGCTGCCTCTGCGGCACGCCATTGACGGGCATCCATCACCTGGGAAAACACAACACTACTCATGCTTCTAGCCTAAACGATGCCGCGACAAGGTAGGGCAGAAAGTAAAACTACTTTATTCAGTGAAGGTGTCAACAAGACCGTGTTCATCCTCGAGTTCCCAGAGCTTTTTGAGAGCTTGCTCCTTCTGAGTAACAGTCTTCTTGAGAAGTCCCTTACGGAAAGTGTCAGCATCCTCGGTGCGGATACGGAAGTGGCTACCCACCTTATGTGCAGGCAACTCACCCGCACGAATAGCCTTCATGAGCGTGGGGCGGGAAATACCGATACGCTGCGCCGCAACGGTCGTCGTCAAATCTTGGGGGACAGGCTGAACATCAATACTCTGCCCGTTAGCCAAGGCATGGAAGACGTGCTGAATGACCTGGTTAAGGGCGTCGCCAAGCTGCTGGCTTTCTCGACCCGAAACGGTCAGCTCAATGGTGGTTTCTTCAGAATTCTTGAGAATCTCCCGCGCCTCTGCGCGAGCCTGATTGAGGGTATCTTCCTCCAGGGGGTTGGTTAGGGTGGTGGTCATTATCTTCTCCTTGGTGCTGTTGCCGGCAGAGTCAACGTCCGAAGATGCCACGTCGGTGGGGTGCATATCATTCGGTTGGAGGCTCATTGTGGTTGATACAACCCTACCCCTATCTGAAATAACTGTAAAGCGTTTCAGTTATTTCACCTATACACAGACAAAAGGGAGGGGCGGTGCCGGATCAAACCAGCACCGCCCCTCCCGAAGCGTACAGCCCACAAACGAGCTAAACCCTAGCGGCCAGTACCACCGTAAACAGTAGCCTCACCCTCTGCATCCAGACCGAACGCAGTGTGCACCGCACGAACAGCCTCATCCAGCTTGTTCAGATCAGTGATCACCGAAATACGAATCTCCGAGGTCGAAATCATGTCAATGTTCACGCCAGCGTTAGACAGGGCCTCAAAGAAAGTGAACGAAACACCCGTGTTAGTCTTCATGCCCGCGCCAACCAGCGACAGCTTACCAACCGACTCGTTGTAAATAACCTCCTGGAAACCCAGCTCAGCCTTAGCAGCTTCCAGCGCCTCCAGCGCGGTGGGGCCCTGATCTTGATCCAGAGTGAAGGAAATATCGGTCACGCCGGGGCGGTCAGTCGGAACGTTCTGAACAATCATGTCCAGGTTAACCTTCGCCTCGTTAATCAGGCCGAACACCTTAGCTGCCGAACCGGGAACATCCGGAACACCAACAACAGTAATCTTTGCGCGGGTGCGATCGTGCGCGACACCAGAAATCAGGGGCTGCTCCAAGGGAATCTCCTTCAGATGGGTGGGGGTCAGTTCCGCGGACTCCTCCGGAACCACAATAGTGCCTTCAAGGTTAGAGAACGAAGAACGCACGTGAAGCTTCAAATTAAAACGACGAGCATACTCAACACTGCGCAGGTGCAGAATCTTCGCACCGTTAGCCGCCATCTCCAGCATTTCCTCGCTGGTGATGGTATCCAGCTTGTGCGCGGTCGGCACGATGCGCGGGTCGGCGGTGAACACGCCGTCCACGTCCGAGTAAATCTCGCACACATCGGCGTTCAGCGCGGCGGCCAGCGCAACGGCGGTCGTATCGGAACCGCCACGGCCCAGAGTCGTAATGTCGCCGCTCTGACGGTTCATGCCCTGGAAACCAGCCACAATCGCGATATTTCCGGCCTCGACGGACTCACGGATGCGATCGGGGCGAACCTCCACGAGGCGCGCCGAACCGTGCACGCCGTCGGTAATCATGCCAGCCTGCGAACCGGTGAAGGACTGCGCCTTAGCGCCCAGGTCGTTAATGGCCATCGACAGGACGGCGGTCGAAATGCGTTCACCGGCGGTCAGCAGCATGTCCAGCTCACGCGAGGGAACGACATTGCTGGTGACCTCTGCGGCAAGGTCGAGCAACTCATCGGTGGTGTCGCCCATAGCGGACACCACGACGACCACATCGTTACCTGCCTTCTGAGTGTCCACGACGCGGCGGGCTACGCGCTTGACACCCTCCGCATCCGCTACGGAGGAACCGCCGAACTTTTGGACGATCAGGCTCATAGAATTCTCCAGGTCAGTTACTTGTGTGCCACCGGCAGACGCCGGCTCCTCATTTATAGTAGACGGCGTTCAGTGCAAGCGGCGAACTGTGCACCCGTATGTATTGCCCCGTGAAATATTACGTAGTGTTACACGGTGGCGATGCAGGGTATGGAGGCGAAGGCGCGGAGGCGGGCACAGCAAGCCTGAGAGGGCTAGTTTTTAGGTCCACGGGTTCACGTACGTGACGCCCGGCAGTGGCGGAACATCCGGCTTCGGGGTGCGCAACGGGGCGTTCTGAATCGAGCGGATCTTCTCCTCATAGTCGGGGGTGCGGAACACTTCCGGTGCATCTTCCGCCTGCTCGGTTGCGGGTGCTTCAGCCGGTTCGGAGGTGGCGCTCGCAGGAGCCTCCTCGGCGGAATCTTCGCCCAAGTCAGGGGTTGCTTCTGCTTCTGTGGCTTCAGGCGTAGAGCCCGCACCAGAATTGGCAGGGGATCCCTCACGGCGGGATTCCTCGTCACCGGATTCTTCCTCGCCGGATTCCTTGTCGCCTGATTTCTCAGCCTCCTGCAGAACCCGCTCGATCAGCTGCTCATCCACCGTGCCCTGCACACCCTCAGTGGCGGGCGCCTCCGTGCGGGAAGCGGCAGAATCAGAATCCAGGTCATCAAACATGCTCGAATTCCATCGGCGACGACTCTGCTTCGCCTCCTGAGCCTGAACCTGAGCCGCCTGCTCACGCTCCTGCTCCTCCTCACGGTTTACGCGCTCAAAATCCTCGGCGGCAGTATGCGCCGCCGCGGTGCCCTCGCTAATGACGCGGCGACCCTCCAACGCGCGGCCCAGGGTAATCTCGTCCGCGTACTCTAGATCGCCACCGACCGGAAGACCCGACGCCAGGCGCGATAGACGCACACCCAGCGGCACGAGAATGCGCGAGAGGTAGGTTGCGGTCGCCTCACCCTCAAGGTTCGGGTCCATCGCCAGAATAATCTCCTGGATACGCTCATCCGCCAGACGGGAGACCAACTCACGAATACGCAGCTGCTCCGGGCCCACACCCGCCAGCGGGTTAATGGCGCCGCCGAGCACATGGTAGCGGCCGGTAAAGGAACGGGTACGCTCAATCGCCACCACGTCCTTCGACTCCTCGACCACACACAGCACGGACGGGTCGCGGCGCTCATCACGACAGATTGTGCACAGCTTCGTCTCGGAGACGTTACCGCACTCCTCACAGAAGCTCACGCTGGTCTTCACCGTGGAAATGGCGTTGGCTAGGCGCGCCATATCGGCAGCATCCGCATTCAGAATGTGAAAAGCGATGCGCTGAGCCGACTTGGGGCCCACGCCCGGCAGGCGGCCGAGCTCGTCAATGAGGTTTTGAACTGCTCCCTCGTACATGGCTTCTCCTTCAGATGCGGTGTGTTGTGCTGGTGCGTTGGTGCGCTGTTCTTGGGCGACGTTATGAGTATGCACCCAACCCCTGACAGTTTAGGGGCGTTTCGCGTAGCGAGTATGCGGCTGGAATGAGTACGCCCGCCATCGGTGCGATGGCGGGCGCGGCACCTACAACCCCGGGTTAGGGCTGGTGCAGGGGGCGTTCGTCGATGACGGTGCCACCAATAATTTTTTCGATAGCGCGCAGACCGATGAAGGTGCTGTTTTCGACCTTCTCGTCATCCTCAGAGACGTAGTCCTCATCGGATGCGGCGCGTGCCGGGCGAGCCGGTGCCGCCGGTGCGCTAGGAGTCGGTGTGGCAGGTGCGTTAGAAGTCTGCGCTGCGGGCTTCTCATCGCTTGCCGGAGCAGTATCAGCCGCAGCCGCCTGCGGTGCCTCTGCCAACGGACCAGCCGGCGCGAGGGGTTCCGCCGGAGCAACCGGAGCAGCGAGGGGACCAGCAGGCTCAACCGGAGTAGCAAGCGGACCAGCCGGTGCTACAGGCTCAGCGGGTGCTGCGGGCATTGCGGGTGCAGTGGGTGCCTCAACTGGTTCAGCATAGGTAGGCTCATCCTCAAAAGGGGGCTCCTCCTCATACGGAGGTTCCTCCGCGTGAGGGGGCTCCTGCGAGAACGGGGGTTCCTGTGCATGCTGAAGTTCAGAGGCATGCTGGGGTTCCGGGGCGCTCTCCTGCTGCGGAACTCCACTACCGGAGGCAGCAAAGGAATCACGCTCACCAAAACCACCCGCCGGAGCAGTCGGAACCTGCTGAGCTACCGGGGGCTCAGTCGCAAGCGGACCAGCCGGAGCCTGCGGCGCAGCCGGTACAGCCGGGGCAACCTGCTGAGGTGCCTCCTCGGGGGCGCTCTGCGGAATCGGGGCAACCTCCCACGCACCCAGGGGCGCATCCACGCTCGTAGACTCGGGGGTGTTTGCGCCGGTCAGCGGCTGACCGTGGCGACGCCACGCATCCTCACCGCCGCGCGGACCATCAGCCAGAGGCGCCGGCTGAGCGGGCTGCGGGGGAGTCTGCTGAACGGGCTGCTGAGGCACCTGCGGGGCAACAGTCGCAGGAACTGCAGGCTGCGCTGTGGGCGCACTGGGCACTGCGGGTTTGACCTGCTCACCGGGCTTCGCCACCTGAGCGTGAATGGTCACCTGACGGCGCAAGAACTCACTCACGCGGGCGGTCAGCTCGGGCACAAAGCCCTTGACCGCGCGCAGAGTCGCAATGTCGGCGCTCACGTACAGGGTTGCGCCGTCCATGCGGGCGGGGCGAACCTTCATCAGCTGCTCCGCCGCACCGGGAACGCTCATTCGGTTAAGAATGGCACGCCAATTACCCTGAACCGCCGCCAGCGGATCGTTCGGGTCAAGCTTCAGAGGCGCGGAGGGGGCACCCGCCGCAGCTGCTGCAGGAGAGGCCGGGACATTCGGCGCCTCCGGAGCATGAGGTGCCGTCGGGGTGTTACCCGCTAGGGGAGCACCAGCCGCAGGCACCTGCGCGGCCGGTGCCAGAGGTGCAGCACTAAGGGGCGCACCTGCCAGCGGGGGAGCACCCGCGCTGGCATGCTGAGAACTGCCCGGCTGAGAGCCGCTCTGCTGAGGGGCAGACTGCGGGGCAGTCGCCTCCTGAACAGAGGCGCTAGGAGTCTGCGCATTAGGTGCCTGAGTCTTAGGAGCCAGGCCAGCCGCCGCCATACCCGCCGCACGAGCAGCAGACATGCCACCCTGCGCCGGACCAGAACCAGCAGCACCAGAAGCCACGCGGCGCTCCAAAACTTGCAAGCGAGAAGCCAACGCCGCAACCTCCGCGCCACCGGCAGAACCCTCCACCGCAGGCAGAAGCAGACGAGCACACAGCAACTCCAGCTGAAGCTGCGGATTCGCCGCACCCGTCATACCATTCAGAGTCTCATTCGCCGTACCCGCAGCAACCGTCAGCTCACGCTCACCCAAAGCCTGAGCCTGCTGAGCCAAACGCTCCAACTGATCCTGCGGAACACCCTGCAAAATCTGGCCGGCAGCCTGCGGAACAGCCTTCACCACGATCAAATCACGCAGACGCTCCAGCAGATCCTCCACAAAACGGCGAGGATCCTGACCGGTAGCCACCACACGAGACACCGCACCAAAGAGAGTCGGCGCATCCTTCGCACCCAACGCCTCAATAACCTCATCCAGAAGCTGCGCGTGGGTATAACCCAGCAGCGCCACCGCACGGTCATACTCAATACCGTTCTGCGAAGACGCACCAGCCATCAGCTGATCAAGAATCGACAGCGAATCACGCACCGAACCGCCACCAGCACGAATCACCAGCTGCAGCACACCCGGCTCAACCGGCACCTGCTCCTGCTCACACAGACCCTGCAGGAACGGCAGAAGAACCTCCGGCGGAACCAGACGGAACGGGTAATGGTGAGTACGCGAACGAATCGTACCCAGCACCTTATTCGGCTCAGTCGTCGCGAAGATAAACTTCACGTGCTCCGGCGGCTCCTCCACAATCTTCAGCAACGCATTGAAACCCTCACGGGTCACCATATGCGCCTCATCAATAATGAAGATCTTGTAACGGTCACGCACCGGCGCCAAAGTAGCGCGCTCACGCAGGTCACGGGCATGATCCACGCCGCCGTGGCTCGCCGCATCCATCTCAATCACGTCAAGAGAACCGCCACCATCACGCGAAAGCTCACGACACGAATCGCACACACCACACGGAGTAGGAGTCGGACCCTGCGCACAGTTCAAACAACGCGCCAAAATACGCGCCGACGTGGTCTTACCGCAACCACGCGGACCCGAAAACAGGTACGCGTGATTCACACGGTTCTTTTCCAAGGCGACCATAAGAGGTTCGGTCACGTGCTCCTGCCCGATAACCTCAGCAAAGGTTTCGGGGCGATAACGACGATAAAGGGCAGTGCTCACGGCAACCTCTTCAACTCGGGGGTGCGGATAGGACAATCCCTACCATTTTAGACGCTTTACCCCTCAGCCCGAGTGGCCGACAGTCACCGGTGAACACGCCACCGCACCGCCGCCGCCGTGACACCTACCATGGATGCTCACCCGGGTGGCATGTACGCCCACAGAAATACCGTGGACGCACCGAATTCCCAAGAACCCAAAAATCCGGTACACTGGTTCTTGCCTCTTACGTGGCGTTATCTTGGAAAACTCCCCCAGGACCGGAAGGTAGCAAGGGTATTCGAGCTATGACGGGTGCGTAGGAGGTCTTTTTTTACCCAAAATCGGCTACCTGATACTCGTGCACCCGTCATATGCACTGCGTGCCCGCTCCGCTGGCGCTCCGCGGCTTCGGATCCGGATTCCGCCTCTCTAGAGCTCGGCGGCTTCGACGCAGGATTTATTACCTCGCGCGCTCGGAATCCTGCGCCTCAGTTCGCGAGCTCAGAATCCGGATCCTCAGCGGTTGCGTAGGAGGTTTTTTCATGCCCAAAAACAGGGGCACAAGCATCCACAAATGTGCTTTCTGTTACTTTTCCCATCCAGGACTTGCGTGCTTCGCAAAAGCGTAGTAAAGTTTTATTCGTTGCCTGCGCAATGCGTAGAAAACATAGCTGGAGGATTCGCCTAGCGGCCTATGGCGCACGCCTGGAACGCGTGTTGGGTTAACAGCCCTCGGGGGTTCAAATCCCCCATCCTCCGCCACCGATCCCCGGTCTTAAATTCTAAGACCGGGGATTTTTTATACCCCTTGGTACTATTTCTTCAGAACCCCACGGTTACACGTGCCGCCGAGGCGCCCCACACCTGCAGAAAGCACCACCATGATCTTCAAAAAAGTAGGCGACAGCCGCCCCTACCCCCAACACGGCATGACCCACGCCGACTGGGGAGGAATCCCGCCGCAGCAGGTACGCCTCGACACCCTCATCACCACCCAAAAAACCCTCAACCTTGAGACCCTACTCGCCGAAGACTCCACCTTCTACGGTGACCTCTTCCCGCACGTGGTCAAATGGGGCGGCGAACTCTACCTCGAAGACGGCGTGCACCGCGCGCTACGTAACGCCCTGCACCGCCGCGCCGTCATGTACGCGCGTGTACTGGACCTGGACTCCATCTCACCGGCGCTACTGCCTGGCGCGTAAAAACCTACCCGAATACAGAAAAAGCCGCGGACCGATGCGAGAAGCATCAGGTCCGCGGCATTTTTGTGACGTATAACTGAGCTACGTTCCGCGGTTCAGGTTCCACGGTTCAGAGGTGCCACGCTTAGGATGCGACCTTCAGGCCCGCCTCCTGCACCGGGGATTGCTCCGGCAGGGACTCCTCGGAATCCAGGCGAACCGGGTTGCCCTCGGCGTCAAAACGCGCGCCCAGGCCCATCTGAATAAAACGGATAGTATTCAGAATCTGGCGCTCACGGGTTTCCTCATCCGGTGCGTCCTCGGCGCGACCGGCGCTTGAGGAGAGGGAGCCGTGCACGAGCATCGCCAGTTCGCGAATGTCGTTCTTCGGAATGTAGTTCTCGGCAATGGCGGCAGAAAGAATATGCGCGAGCACCATCTGCAGCTCGTGAACGTGCTTGCCGAGCTTCGCGTAGGACTCGGGGGAGAGCATGGAGCGCATCGCAGGGCCCGGAGGCAGGTGGCGGCGCGCCAGGTCGTTGATCTGCAAGCGAATGTAGACCGCGAGCTGGTCAATCGGGTTTTCGATGCCCTCCAGGCCGACGCGCAGCTCGTTGAGGAAGCGTTCGGTCTCGTCCAGGGCGTAGGCGACCAGCAGTTCGCCCATGTCGGCGAAGTAGTTGTAGACTGCGGTGCGGCCGATGCCGGCGTTCTTGGCGACGTCGGTCATGGTCAGGCCGGAGAGGCCGCGGTTGTAGAGGATCTCGCCGAAGGAGTTGAGGATGGCGCGCTTGGTGTTTTCGCGCTGGGCGGCGTTGGTTGCTGCAGAAATACGAGGCATAGTGACACTCTACCCTAAATCGTCAGCAAATGACGAATTTATCGAATGTGTCACCAAGAAATTTGCGCAATCCATGCGAATTTTCACAAATATGACAAAAATCAGTCCTCACAAGAACCCCAAACGAGTAGCCGCCGCCAAATCAGCACCCACCAACGACGCAATCGGATACCCCGTATGGCCACGCCCCGGAGTCACCTGCAACAAAGTCCGCGCCCCCAAACCCTCGTAGAACGCACTACCCTCCTGCACCGCAATCCGCGCCGACCAACTCCCCTCAGAACTCGTCGCCATACGCCGACGAGCCGACGGCGAACGACCATCCAGCACACCCACATGCCAGCTCATCAACAGATGCTCATGCGAGGAAGGATTCAGCGCAGCCTGTTCACGCACCCGCACGGGCACGCCGTCAGCGCCGCCGCCACCGATAAAGGTGGCGCCACCTCCACGAATCCACTCAATATCGTGTGACAGCAGCTCGTAGCTGAGAAACTCCGCACCACCCGAATAGCCCGTAAGCCAGACGCGGCTCATATCCACCTTGTACGCCAGGGCAATCTCCTCAATGAGGGCGCGAACCATCCTGCCGTTCGAGCGGGCACGAACCCACCAGTTATAGGTCAGCGGAGGCGCATAAGAATCACCATCGGTCAGGCGCGGCTCCCGCAGACTACCCGGCGACAGCACCGGCACCGACAGCAAATTGAACTCAGCCGCCACCTGCGCCAGCTCGGCACGCAGGGGGGAAGTTCGGCGCAACAGTCGGCTACCGGCACGCGAGAGATGATCACCATCAAAATAGAACAGCACACCGGGCGCAGACTCAGAATCGGTCAGAAGATACAGGTTATCGACCCGATAGTAGATATTGCGCCCGCGATGCGTAAACGATCGGTAACCGAGCAGCTCAGACGAAGCCAGAAACACTGGCTCTAGCAGGGAAGCTCCGGTGCGCACAGCCTGCGCCGCATAGGTGAACAGCGGATGCAGACGCGGAATATGCGCGCTCAGCCGCCGCTGGTTACGGTGCCGCCCCCTCCGCACCTGCTGTGAAGAACCTCGTACCGACCGCCGAAGCGAGGCGCGTAGCGCACGCCCCGCCCCCAGCAGGGATACCACCTGCTCAGTGCGGTGAATTCCGTGGCCCAGATTCTTCATACATTTATTGTAAATGTGCGGTCAGGAAGGCTGGCGGGGTGGTCATGAGCGTCCACACTCTTGAACGAAGCCCGTAAACCTGCCGCCGCCACGGCATATAGGTACTATTAGATAGGCTCGGGTGGCAGACGAGCCGGTGAGTAGCGCCCTGCATAGCGCACTCACCCACCACACGTGAGGGCTCGTACCTTGCGTGAAGAAACACATCGCATGAAGAAAGACTTGGGGAAAGTAATGGCTAAACCCGTTAGCGAATCTAAGGCTCAGACGAGCACCGTCAAGGTGCCCTGGGCTGGTCGCCGCGGCTACTTTGATCTGCTGCTGGGCGCATCCTGCGTCATCCTGATCATTTCGAATATTGGTGCAACTAAGGGCGTGGAGTTCGGTCCGCTGCCCTTCGAACTGCCCCTCATTGGTAACACCATCGTCACCGACGGTGGTTTCTTCCTTTTCCCTCTCGCCTACGTTATTGGCGACCTTCTTTCTGAGGTGTACGGCTTCAAGCGTGCCCGCCGCGCGATTGTGGCCTCCTTCGCCTCAGCCGCTTTTGCTGCCCTGTGCTTCCTGCTGATCGTGCACCTGCCCGCTGCGAGCTTCTACACCGGCCAGGAGGCGTTCGCGCAGGTTCTCGGCCCGGTCTGGCAGATTTTTGTGGGCTCCCTGCTCGGTTACCTCTTCGGTCAGACCCTGAACGCCTGGGTCATGGTGGCAATGAAGAAGGCAAGCAAGGGCCGTTTCCTGTGGCTGCGTATGATTGTCTCCACCCTGGTCGGTGAGCTGCTTGATACCGTCATCTTCTGCTCCATTGCGGCACCGGTGCTTGGTATCGACACCATGGAAGCATTCATCAACTACGTACTGATTGGCTATATCTATAAGTGCCTGGTCGAGGTGATCCTCATGCCGATCAGCTACCCGATTATTGGTTGGTTCAAGCGTCACGAACTCGAGTACGTGGCATAAGCTAACCTCCTGACAGCTGATGTGCAGAGCCGCCCGGCCTAACGACTGGGCGGCATTGCCATTTCAGCTTTATTCAATACACAGCATGTCTAAGAAAGAGATACGTTATGTCTAAACTGCAGGGGAACACCCCCGAGCAGTCGGAGAAGAACGACTCGTTGAATCGTTCCCTCTCCCACGGCCAGTTGACCATGATTGCAATGGGCTTGGCGCTGGGTACGGGCCTGTTCCTGGGCTCCTCCTCCGCCATTAAAATTGCGGGCCCTGGCGCAATCCTCTCTTACGCTATTGGTTCGATGATTGCGGCAACCATTGCTGCGTGCGCGGGCGAAATGTCCGTGCGTCACCCCGTCCAGGGCGGTTTCGGCACCATTGCCAGCCGATACCTGAACCCCTTTAGCGGCTACCTGACTCGCTGGGCGTATTGGGCGTGCACCGTGCCGCTGGCCGGTGCTGAGCTGGTGGCGGTTGGCCACTACATGGCGTACTGGTTCCCGGACGTTCCCCTGGCTGTGTTCGTTGCCCTCTTCGGTGCGATTATTCTGGTGCTGAACCTGGTGAGCGTGAAGTCCTTCGGCGCCCTGGAGTTCCTGCTCTCGTCGATTAAGGTTTCTGCCGTCATCGTGTTCATGGTGATTGGTGTGCTACTGGTGTTCGTGGGTCTGCCCGGCCACGCTGCGGCGGGTACCGCAAACCTCGTGAACGACGGCGGCTTCCTGCCGAACGGCCCGGCATCTATCTGGATTTCGATGGCTGTTGTCATGTTCTCCTTCGGCGGTGTGGAAATGATTTCTCTCTCCGCAGCGGAGGCGAAGGACCCGGCACGCTCGGTGGCAACCAGCGTGAAGGCAATGATTTGGCGCCTGTCCACCTTCTACGTGGTGTCCATGGCGATTATTCTGTGCCTGGTGCCCTGGCAGACCGCCGCACAGAACTCGGAGCTGACCGAGTCGCCGTTCGTGCTCGTCTTCTCTGAGCTGGGCATCCCCTTCGCGGCGGACATCATGAACTTCGTGGTGCTCGTTGCTGCGCTCTCGGGTGCGAACGCCTCCCTGTATGCGGCAACCCGCCTGCTGCACGCCCTGGGCTCTGACCGTATGGCTCCCGCAGTGGCTGCCCGCACCTCCTCGCGTGGCGTGCCGGTCGTGGCTCTGCTGATTTCCTTCACCGGCGTTGTTGTGGCAACCGTGATGGCTGTTGCCAAGATTGGCGACATCTTTGCCCTGCTCATGGCGCTGGTGACCCTGTGCATCCTGATCGTGTGGGTCATGATTCTGCTGACCTACCAGGCGTACAAGAAGGACCAGGGGGACGCCTCCTCCTTCACGGTGCTGGGTGGTCGCGTCACCGCAGGTCTGGCTCTGGCGGGTGTCCTGGCGACCCTGGCGGCAATGTTCATGCTGCCCGGCTCGGGTGTTCAGGAATCCATCATGGTCGGCATCGTCTTCTTCGTGCTGATTTCTATTGGCTACGCCATCTCCTCGAAGGTTAAGGGCGGCTATGAGCGCCCCGACCTGGACGCTATGCACGCCGACGAAGACACCAATGCGGCACAGCACTAAATAGCGTGAAAGCCTCGAGAGGCTGAACCATGAAAGGCACCGGATGGGGGAGCACCCCCGTTCAGTGCCTTTCGCTTTCTGCAGGTTCCGGCGGCGCCGTTCTGAACGGCTCGGGCGTGCCCGTAGAATAGTTAACTATTCGCACCTGTCACCGAGGATATGAGGCCGCGGAAGCCGGGTGCGAGCACACATTGCACATCACGCCCCTAAGGCGTACTGACGGAAGGCACCTTCGTGTCCCACAACGACGATACCCGCAGCCAGGCTGCAGCGGGGACCGCCGGGCAGCGCACCCTGAAGCGTTCTCTGTCCCACGGACAGATGACCATGATTGTGATGGGTTCCGCGCTCGGTACGGGCCTCTTCCTGGGTTCGGGCACCGCTATTGCGATGGCTGGTCCTGCGGTCATTCTCACTTACGCTATTGGTTCTGCGCTCGCTTCGGTGATTGGTGCGGCAACCGGTGAAATGGCGGTTCGCTACCCTGTCCGTGGTGGTTTCGGTACTATTGCTACCCGCTACCTGGGCCCGTTCGCGGGCTTTTTGACTCGCATCGCCTACTGGACGGCGACTGTGCTGATTGCCGGCGTTGAGCTGGTGTCGGTGGCGACCTACCTGAATTATTGGTGGCCGCAGCTTCCGCTGTGGACGGGTATCGCGGCGTTTGGTGTGGCGCTGATTGTGCTGAACCTGACGAGCGTGAAGTCCTTCGGCATGCTGGAGTTCTTCCTCTCTTCCATTAAGGTCATTTCGATTGTTGCCTTCCTGCTGGTGGGCCTGTGCCTGATTTTCTTCGGTCTGCCCGGTCACGCCGCGGTGGGTACCGCTAACCTCTTCAATGACGGCGGCTTCATGCCGAACGGCCTGCAGTCGGTGTGGCTGTCGCTTGCCGTTGTGATGTTCTCCTTCGGCGGTATTGAGATGATCTCGATTTCTGCCGCGGAGGCGAAGGACCCCTCCCGTTCGGTGCGTTCCTCGGCGAAGGCGATGATGATTCGCCTGGCGACTTTCTACGTGCTGGCGGTTCTGATTGTTGTTGCCGTCATCCCGTGGCGTTCGGCATCCGGTCTGGGCGACGCGGTGGATGCTTCCCCGTTCGTTCTGGTCTTTGAGCAGCTGGGTGTGCACGGTGTGGCGCACTTCGTGAACTTTGTGGTGCTGATTGCGGCGCTGTCGAGCGCGAACGCGAACCTGTACGCGGGTGCGCGTCTGCTGCACTCCCTGGCGGCTGACGGCATGGCGCCTCGCCAGTTGGCTCAGGTGAACCGCGCTGGCGTTCCGGCTCGTGCGGTATGGCTGTCGACCAGCGGTATGGTGATTGCTATTCTGCTGGCGCTGTACAGCCCGAAGGAAGCGTTCCTCTCCATGATTTTCGTGATTATGGTGTGCGCGCTGACCGTGTGGGTTCTGATTCTATTCGCCTACATTGTGTACAAGCGTGTTGAGCCTGCGACCGATGGTTTCCGCCTGTGGGGTGGCCAGTTCACTGCCGCGGTTGGCGTTCTGCTGCTCTTCGCGGTGTGGGTTGCGCTCTTCATGGTGCGCGGTTCCATGATTCCGGCTGTGGTGGGTGTGGGCTACTTTGTGGTCCTGAGCCTGCTGTACTTTGCTCGTATCCGCCACACTCACGTGATTGATGAGCAGACCTTTGTGGAGGCTCAGAAGGCAACCGGCGCGTATGACGCTATGCAGTACGACGCCGACCATGCTCTGGAGACCGCGGCGAAGCTGGGCCGCTAGGGTTTTCGGTTCTGTGCCCTGGGGTTTGTCCCTGGAGCCCCGCACGGGGTAGCCGGGGGCTGTTACGGGTAATAAACGAAAAATACGGAAACTTTTCGGAATTCCTCGTAATAAACCCGTAAAAATACCGTGGGCTCTCAGAGCGGGTCTATGATAGACAGTGAACCGTATGATCTTGTATGCGTTCAAATGTCTGTGTGTTGGATGAGGCTCGAAAGCATCGTAGCTTTCGAGCCTCATCGCTTTAACTATCAAATATATTTCTAGCCCCCGAATCATTATCAGCTGATTCATTTGCTGTACCTTGCGGATTCGTACGAATAGCCGCCTCACAGCGGTGGGGGAGTAGAGTTAAAACCATGCAAAGCCACGAAAAGAACCGCGAAAACACCCCCACCTCTGAGGTCGGTACCACCGACGAACTGCTGGTGCACGTACCCGCACGCTGGGGCGATATGGACGCCTACGGGCACGTCAACAACGTTGCCATCCTCTCGGTCATGGAAGAAGCCCGTGTGGCGCTCTTCGGCCCGCCGCCCTCCTCCGGGCAGAAGCCCACCGTGGCACCGCAGCCTCCGATTCCGCTTTTCGACCTGGTTGCCGAGGGCGTGCAGGCGCTTATTGCCGAGCACGGCATCCGCTACCTGGCTCAGCTGCCCTACACCGGTGAGCCCGTACCCGTGCGCCTGAGCGTGGAGAAGGTCAGCGCCGCATCCGTGCGGATTGGCTACTCGATTCTCTCCCCGGTGGACGGCCGCGAATGCGTGCGTGCCTTTACCGTGCTGGCGTTCTGGGATTCGGTTGTGGGGCGTTTGACCCGTCTGAGCCCCGAGCAGCGTGAGCTGTTGAGCTCCTACCTGCCGCAGAAGTAGGGGTAGATACCGGCGCTCCGCTGTAATAAACCGGTCTTGAACGGGGTCAAGCGTATGCTTTAAATACCTTCTGCAAAGGGTGCAAAAGGTTCATTCCCGGGAGAGATAACGATGTCGTTCCACCACACTCAGGCAGACCCCACCGGTTGGGGTCGCCGCACGATGCGCGCCACCGGATGCGCCGCCGCCCTGCTCCTCGCTCTGACCGGCTGCTTCGGCGGTTCTCAGAGCGAAAACTCCTCGTCGACCCCCAGCGCCTCCAGTACGGCTAACCACTCGAAGTACCCGCTTCCTTCCTCCACCGCGTCCCCGACGCCGACGAAGAAGACCGAGCCGACCGTCACCGAGACTCAGGCACCCGCCCCCAGCGAGAGCGCCGAGGCGAAGGCGTCCGATTCCTCCGCACCCGCTGATGCAAAGGCAACCCCCGTCGCGGCAGCAACCCCCACCGGTGACACTCCCCGCGCGCCCGAAAAGGTGGAGGCTGAACGCGCCTCCGCCGGCGAGCGCTGCGGGCACATCGGGCGCAAGGGCTACCTGAAGACTGGTGCGGAAATCATGGTGCTGCGCGGTACCGTGGACTGCGCCCACGCCCTGGACGTGCTGACCGAGTACATCACCACCCCGCGTGCCGACGACAACCTGACCGAGCACCAGGTTGCGAAGGTTCAGGACGCCACCTGCTACTGGAACCCGCAGTACGCGATGGCTGAGAACCGTCGCGAGGATCGCGGCGCCCCCGAGTGCACTATCGGTGAGGATGTCGCCTTTGTGGCTCGCCTGCAGAATCCGGACGCTCCCGACATTCCGTTCCTCATGGATCCTGCCCGGTACGATTCTGGTGCCGGTTACTATCGTTTCAAGAGCTACGATGAGCGCACCCTCTGCGAGCTGAACCCCGCGGATGGAACCCTGGTGTGCGAGCGCCGCACCGGTGAGCAGACCGGTGACGGTAACGGTGCGGTCGGTCGTACTTTTGCAGGTCCGGTGGAGGTGACTCGCATGAACTTCCTGACCGGCGCTAGCGAGGTGAATACCGCGAATGGGTCCTCGGCTCTGCACGCGGAAACCACCACCGCAAACACGAAGATGATGCACACCTGGGATGTGGTGACTGTGCCCGCTGCCGATGGTAATCAGCTGACCTGTTTCGGCGAGATTGAGAATAGCTCGATAAGCTGCCATGACGGAAACGGGCACACTATTCTGGTGCGTGGCAGGCACGAAGGCTAAACACCCGCGCTAGAGGCAATGAGTTGTCAGTGAGTTGTGAAGAGAGCTAAGGAGGGGCTTCCCGCACTGCCGGGGAGCCCCTCTTATTGCGCTGTGCCTCTACCCGCTGTGTCCTAGCGGGGGCACCCTGTGGGTTCCTAAGATGCCGTATAGCTAGCTCACAGGTAGCGTCTTTAGAATACTGGTTAGGAACCCGAACCGATGACGCAGAAAGGTCACCATGCATCCGGCACAGAAGCACTCTACCCAGACTTCTTCTACTACGCTCCGCACCGCTAAGCGCTACAGCCTCGTAGCGCTCGGTGCCACGCTGCTGCTGGCGCTGTCGGCATGCTCCGGAGGCGCTACCACCGCCTCCCCGAGCGCCACCGCGACCCCTAGCCCCAGCGCTACGAGCGCGAAGGCGACCCCTTCGCCCACCCGCACCGCAACGGTCACTGAAAGCACCCCGACTGCCGGTACCGTGCACACCCCCACCGCGGTGGCTACCGTGAGCCCCGGAACCATCACCACCGCAAGCCCGGCAACGACTGCTCAGGCGAGCGCAGCGTCGAGCCCCTCCGCATCGGCTAAGGCGAATACTTCGGCGAGCGCGGTGGCGAAGGCGTCGAGCACCGCGAGCCTGTCCAGCTCGGATGTTCAGTCTGCGGGCGGTAGCTGCGGCAGCATGGACGCTACCGGCTACCTGAAGCACAACGCTACGGTTCAGGTGGCTTCCGGTGCGGTGGATTGCCTGTTTGCGCGTGAGTTGATCCGCCAGTTTGTGGTGCAGAACCCCGCCGAGGTGACCGATAAGGCGAATGGTGAGCGTACCGTCATGTCGGCGCGCTGCTACTGGAAGCCGGGCGACGGTGCGAATCGTGCGACCCCCGAGTGCGTGTCCCTGGATGGTGGCAGCACCGTCATTACCGTGAAGCTGACCAACTAGTTTACGACTCCCACCCGGCAGGGCACACCCCAGAAGGAACACCCCCGCAAGGCACGGGTGTTAAACACAAGCGCCGCGTTGACGAATGATTCGTCAACGCGGCGCTTTCTGTCTCGAAGCTATCTCAAGCAGCTGGCGCGGCGGGTTTTAGAGCTCTCCGCGGGCACGGGCGGCGAGCACGTCATCCAGGCGGGCGAAGGTCGAACGCCAGGTGGTGCGCACCTCCTCGTGGACCGAGGCGGGCATGGGACCGATCTCAATGACGATGCGGGTACCGGAACCCACGCCGTCGGCGGTAATCACGGTTTCGGGGAAGAAACGGTGACGCTGGTACACCAGCACGCTACCGGGGTTGCCCAGGTGGTCGGGCAGCTGCTCGGCGTACTCAAGCTCCTTGAACGGTTCAATGCTCAAAAAGCGGCTCTGCAGAATACAGGACACCGAGGGGTCAACCTCGTTGATCATGGACAGGCGCTGCATGCCGCCGACGACGGGCTCCACGACAACGTCGGTGGGGCGCACGTGCCAGCCGGCGGGGCCGTACCAGCGGACCAGCAGTTCGGGGTCCAGGTAGGCGCCGAAGACGTCCTCGGCCGGGGCTGCGATCTCGTGATCGAAGACGAGAAGCTCCTCATCGGGAACATGAGTGATGCTCATAGGGTTCTCCTTAAACGGGTTGAAGAGCGGGTTTAGGGCTTCTTGCCGGAGTAGTAGTTTCCGAGGAACTCGTCACGGTACTCGAAGTAGGTGCCGTCCTTGATGGCTTCGCGGGCGTCGTCCACCATGCGCACGATGAAACGCTCATTGTGGATGGAGGCGAGGGTCGCCGCCAGACGCTCGTCCGCCTTGAAGAGGTGACGCAGGTAGGCGCGGGTGTAGTGGGTGCAGGTGTAGCAGTCGCAGCCCTCGTAGATGGGCGAGAAGTCCGCCTTGAAGCGCGCGTTGGTGATGTTGTAGCGGCCGGTGGGGGAGTAGACGGCGGCGTTGCGTGCCACGCGGGTGGGGGAGACGCAGTCGAAGGTGTCTACACCGTTTTCGATGCCGACGAAGATGTCGTCGGGTTCGGAGATGCCGAGCAGGTGGCGGGGCTTGGATTCGGGCAGCTCTTCGGCGCACCAGCGCACGATGGTGCCGAGGTTTTCCTTCTCGAGCGCACCACCGATGCCGAAGCCGTCGAAGGGCATGGAGCCGAGGTCCTGGCATGCCTTGCGGCGCAGGTCCTCGTACTGTGCACCCTGAATGACGCCGAACAGCGCCTGGTAGGGCTTGCCCACGCGCTCAGTGGTCAGGCGCTGGTGCTCAGCGATGCAACGCAGCGCCCACAGGCGGGTGCGTTCGAGCGCCTCCTCCTGGTAGCCGCGGGAGTTGTAGAGGGTGGTCAGCTCGTCGAAGGCGAACATGACGTCGGCACCGATCTGGTGCTGAACCTGCATGGACACCTCGGGGGTGAAGCGGTGAATCGATCCGTCAATATGCGACTTGAAGTTCACGCCGTCGTCGTCAATGTGGGCGAGGCGTTCCTTGCCCTTTGCCACGTCGTCGTCACCGAGGGGGCGGCCGTCGGCGCCCTTAGCGTCCGCGACGGTACCCATGTCGATCACCTTCTTGAAGCCGGAGCCCAGGCTCATGACCTGGAAGCCGCCGGAGTCGGTGAAGGTGGGTCCGTCCCAGTTCATGAATGCGCCCAGACCGCCTGCCGCGTCGAGGATTTCGGGGCCGGGCTGCAGGTACAGGTGATAGGCGTTGGAGAGCAGAGCCTGAGCGCCGAGCTCCTTCATGGATTCGGGCAGGACCGCCTTGACGGTTGCCTTGGTGCCCACGGGGGTGAAGGCGGGGGTCTGGATCTGTCCGTGCGGGGTGGTGATGACACCGGTGCGTCCGCGGAACTGTCCGCCGTTGGCTTCTACACGTTCAGCGCTGGGGGAGGCGGTGTCCGCCAGGCGGCTGGTGATGGTGAAGCCAAAGTCCTCGGTGGGGAAAGAGTTATCTAGAACGCTCATTCTTCTCTCGATTGTTTGCTTTCCGTCTGAATGTCTACACCCTAGCCTACCGGAAAACCCCGCCTCTCTTGCTGGAGGCGGGGTTCACGAGAATTTAGCTGAGGGTAGCTAATCTTAGCCGGCGAAGTCGCCGAGCATATCCACGGTCGGCACGAAGAAGAGGGTGCCGGTCACCGCGGTGCTGAAATCCAGCAGGCGGTCGTAGTTGGCGCCATCCACTCCCATGAACATGTTCATGAGCATCTTCCGGACGGTCGAGAAGGTGCTGGCGTAGCAGATGAAGTAGGTGCCCAGCTCGTTGTTACCCACGGTGCCGAAGGGCATATTGTCGCGAATAACCTTGAAATCGTCACCGATATTGGCAATAGCGGAGTGCGAGTTGGCGGGCTTCTCGTCCTCGCTCATCTCGATGTCGTCGTGCTTGGAACGGCCAATGACCTTCTCCTGCTCGGAGACAGTCAGGGCGTTCCACGCGGTCATATCGTGGATGTACTTCTGTACGAACTGGTAGCTGCCGCCCCTGTACATGGGGTCGCTGTCACCGATGATGCCGAAGTATTCGCGTGCCTCGGGGGTCTGCGGGTTCTCGGTGCCGTCCACAAAACCGATGATGGAGCGGCCGTCCCAGTAGCGGAAGCCGTGCACCTCATCCAGTACCTCAGCAATATCGCGCAGAGCCGCGGTAATAGCGGAGGCCATATCGTAGGCGACGGACGGCTGGGTCGCGCGGATGTGGAAGTGCAAATCGCCGGGAGTGGACACCGCGGTGTGCTTGGGGCCCCTAATCTCCTCGAACTCCACGAGCTCCTGCGGCAGCGGCTTCGGCAGATCCAGGGTCAGCCACGCGCTGTGGCTGATACCCAGCACAATGCTGGCGTTCTCGGGCGAATAGCGGTTCGCGGCGGTGTGGTTGAGGTTAATGACGAGCCCGCAGAGGTTCTGAAAACCCTCGATGAGTGCATCGTGAGCAATGTCTTCCTTGAACTTCCACACCATGAAAATGGTGTTAGCGTTCGGGCTGGCAGTGACCTGTTGTGATTCTGGTGCAAACATAAAACTCACCGTACGCCCGTGTGTACGCCCCTGCAATGAATCTAGCCCTAACCTTCTGCACTGAACGGAGAAGATTAGGGCTGGGGGCAAAGAACATCAGGGTTTTAGAAACTGTGCCTTAGAAACTGTGGGAGGCGAGGTCACGGGCATGCGCCAGACGCGCCGCCGTCTCAAAAATAGTCCACGCCTGCACCTGAGCGGACAGCTCCACCGGCGCGCCGGGCTTCACAACCTTGCTCATCGGCTCGGTGAACCGCGGGGAGAACTGCACGAGCGCCTTACCGCGAATCTCATTCGGGTCAATGCCGTACTCATTCATCGGCAGGTCGGGGTCAAACTCGCGGCGACCCTCCCACAGGGCGCGTGCGGTCGAGTACACCAGGGTCGAGGCGAGCGCTCGCGCCTCATCACTGAGCAGCGGCGAGGATGCCGCCATGCCCAGGTAGCGCACGAGAATGCCGGTGAACAGGCCGCCGTCGCCGTCACCGTGAGAGATGAGGATGCGGCGGCGAGCACCGGAGAGGAACTCCACCTCTTCGGTCATGTGCTTGACGATGCCGACGATGAGGCGCTCGGCACGTTCAGCGGGGTCCACCTCGCAGGGCACACCGGATGCGGCGAGGCTCAGCAGCGCACCCAGGGCGGTTCCCTGGTTGTAGGTGAATTCGCCGCGCTCGTACTCGTACTCGTCGCCGCGCACGTTCACGCCGTCAATATAGAGTGAACGTTCTGCATCCCAGAGGGTTTCGTTCATCCAATCCATGAGCGCGGCGGCAGTCTTCGGGTCGCCCGCACGCACATACGCCAGAGCAGTCGGCGCGGTCGCCGCAGCATTCACAAAATCACGCTTGGACTTGCGCCAACTCATGCCACCCACCGGGGAGAAACCCTTCGCCAACTGCTCAAAGAGGGCCGCGCCAGCATCCTGGGCGGCAACATCATTCGCGCCGGTCAGCTCAATGCAGAAGGAGTTCATGCGGCCCACCGCGAGGGTCAGCCACGCCATATCGTCAAAGTAGTCGTTCGCGAAGCGGCCGTAATTACGCACGTTAATGCCGCGCAATAGTGCGCGGGCACGGTGTAGCTCCTCCTGGGCGGCAGTAATATCGCCCTCGCGCAGGTGACGCTGACCGGCATCAATCACACAGTCCAGCAGGTGCGCCTGCCACCAGTAGTGCCAAGCGTTCAGGCGCTGGCTCAGCGGGCGCGGGTCGGGCACTTGCACCGAACCAATGAGGGCGCCGGGAACGCCAAGAATACGGTGCACGAAGGTGTCGGTGACGCTGGCGGCTGCGGCAGCGGCATGCGAGGAGGTGCGCTCGGCGTACTCGCTAATCGACTCCAGAGACTGCGCGTTGTGGGAAGACGGCTGGGAATTCATGGACCCTCTGTAGTTGCGGTGAAGTATTACGTCTGAATTATCCCACTTTTTGCCCTCTGAGCGCCCGGATGTTGTGGGCGGGCTCTCGGGTGTGATTCCTTTTCGAGAGACCGCCGAGAAGATGCACCGCAGGGAACGGGGTGAACACCATTCAAAAACCGGTTAGGAGGCGGCAGTGAGTGAGCGGCCACTGTACAAATCCACTCGCTCGCCGGTGATGGGATGCTCAAAATGCAGACTGTACGCCAGTAGTTGCAGTGGGTACTCGGGGCGGTCAGGTGCGTCAGGGAGCACCTTTGGGTAGAGCACATCGCCCAGAATGGGGGAGCTGAGCATATTCAGGTGCGCCCGCAGCTGGTGCGTTTTGCCGGTGTGAGGCGCCAAATCATAGAGCGCCCATTCTCTATTCGGTTCCGCGCGCCAACCAGCAACCGCCTGCGCGCTCGGAGTGAAAGTCCGCAGAATCTTCACGGTCGTCAGCGTATTCGGCTCCACACCCTGCGCCGCGCACTGCTCCTCAGAAAGCTGCTGAATCTGCAGCTGATCGCGAATCTTCTGAATATGCGAACGCACCTGCAGTCCCTCCGCACTCAACGCCCGCTCGGCGGCGGCGGCATCGGCAGGAACCGGCGCCACGGCACGGTAAGTCTTCGACACCTGACGGTGCTGAAACATCATCTGGAAGGGGCGGCGCGCCTCCACGGTCTTGGCAAAAAGCAGCACGCCCGCGGTTGGGCGATCCAGGCGGTGAATCGGAATCAGTAGCGGGTTCTGCTCGCGCACCCGTAGCTTGGTCAGCGCGGTCTGCGCAATATAGGCGCCGCGCGGGGTGGTCGGCAGAAAATGCGGCTTATCAATCGCCAGCACGTGCTCATCCTCGTAGAGCACCGGCATGTCGGAGGGTAGCTGCGGCTCATCCGCAAGCTCGCGGAAATACCAGATGCGCTCACCCGGCATATAGGGGCTATCGCCGGTCAGGATCGTGCCGTCGTCCAGGCGCACCTCACCGGTATTAAAGCGGGCGTGAATAATCTGCGGGTCGTTCGGGTAGAAGCGCGCAATCAGGTAATCCGCAATGGTTGCCGGTGCGGTGTTGTTCGGTGCAGTTTTGCTCGGGGCGAGCTCGGCGGGGAGCTCCTCCACGCGCGGCAGGATCAGCTGAATCGGGTCGATACCGTTCTTCTGAGCCAGCGGAGGGGTCAGCAGACGGCGATGCGTGCGGCGTGCAGGCTTTGCCTGATAGGCGAGCTGTATTCCCTGCTGTGTATCGGGGCGTGCGATAGGCAGCGGGCGTGCGGTGTTCTGTGCGGGCATGGCTCTACTCTACCGCCTGGGCGGGGTAGGTTCGGAGGCAAGCTGGAGGCGTACTGAGTGAGTTGGGCTGAGCTACGTGCGGGTGGAAATATTACCGTGGGCTTGGGTGTGGGGTTGCGGAAGACAGTTTTGTCTGACACTCATGAATGTTTGTGTGAATATGTGGAACAGAAAACGAAAACTTCACAAATTTTTGAAATTATTGGACATTTAATTTAAAAAAACTACATTAATTTTACAAAAAATAGCGTTTAAGTGCGGTATTTTCGAAAATGCTGTCAAATCATAAATCAATAACCCTCAATTTAGCCCCTTTGGTTTTTCTAAGTATAAAAGATGTAAAGCAATTAAAGACATGCTAACCTGGGCACCTTACGTCATAAACGCCTTAATAAAGGCTGAAAGTAGCCTTAAAGCGGTACGATTAAGACACAGAAGTTCGATATTTCGAACGAAGGGGTCGAAATGGGACAGAAACAGCGCAAGGATGCAGAGGTTAAAGGAACACCCCCAAATACAGCGGTGCAATCGGACAATTCCAAAGCACCGGAAAATGCGATAGGAGAGGTTATGGAACATTCACAAAAGAATGCGGAGCCTCGCACCGGTGCCCTGCGTATGGAGCCGCACGAACGCGAAGAGCAAATTCTGAAAATCGCTGCAGAACATTTCGCTCGCCGCGGCGTGCTCGGTGCCTCCATGAGCGCTATCGCCCGCGATGCAGGCATTACCCGCGCCCTGCTCTACCACTACTTCCCCGGCAAGGACTCCCTGGCGGCCGCTGTCACCCGACGCGAAGCCAACGCAGTCCTTGAGGCCCTGGGCGAGCATCACGAAAACCCCGAAGAGGCGTTGCGCAATGCGCTACGCACGTACTTCCTCGTTGTAGCCGGCGTTCCCACCCCCGGTGGGGAGGACTTCCCGAACAACCCTACTGACTACCTCGAATGGATGCTTGAACGCACCGGCATGCCGATTAATGACCGCACCCGCGTCATTCTCGGCGGTTGGTTGCAGCTCGTCGACTACTTCGCCATGCACGTCGTGCAGCTCAACCCCCGCGATCAGCGCACCGTTCGCTCCCGCGGGCTCGGGCTCGAAGAAGCTATCGACCTGTGCCTGGGTGCCGTGGACACCCTCACCGGCGGCTACTAGCCGCCTCAAGAGGTGACAGGTCAACGTAGGACTTCCCGCTCCGATGTTTGGTTATGTGCTCCACGGCAAAGATGACGTGGACATCCGGGCGGTTATTCCTCCGCCACGCCGCCTGCGACGTGGTGGACTCCGGGAACACCACCCGGTTCGTGAGTAGGGAAACATAATGCCCCGCACCCCCCTTCCGTGAGGGTGCGGGGTATTATGATGCTCAAGTTGAGGTTAAAGGAATTGATTTAATCTGAGGTTGAGCTTGAGGCTCGGGCTAAATGGAGCGGCGTAGCGACAGGCCACGAACCGTCGCGTAGAACCCCTGCGCCTGCAGTGCCGCACGCAGCGCCTCCACCGGATGCTCTACAACCTCGCCGCCGGATGCGCCCAATGTGGATGTGCTCACCGTGTGGGTGCCCAAAAGCTCCACATCGTTGACCTTCTCCACCGAAATCTTCTCCGCACCGCCGGCGGACACCAGGCGCGCCAGGGCGGGGGCCGCCGCCTCCAGAAGTACCGGGTCGGTGGTGAAAGCCAACAGGGTCTTCGCGCCACGCTCCACATAGAGCACCGGTGCGCCGTCCACCAGCACCACGCAGGCGCCCGCCTTGCGTGCCGGGCGGTGCTTTACGGTGCCCTCGCCCTCGTGCGCAAAGGAGGGAATCGCGGACCAGCTCAGCGCCGCACCGTACGGGTTCGCGGGGTCGGTCGCCGCCAACAGGGTCACTGTGAACGTGCCGTACACCCGCTCCGTATCGGTACGCTGCGGGGTGTAGGCACTCGCACCAAAACCCTGTGTCGCGCCAAAACCCTGTGGACTTGCGGGAACACTGAGGCTATCGGCGGTAGAACGCAGCAGGTCCACCGTCGCGGGGGCGGCAAACTGCGCCGCGCCCAAACCCTCAATAAAGTAGCCGCGACGCACCAGCGCACGATCCTCAGCCGCCGAATAAATCCGGTACAGCTGCGAGAACCCGCCGGCAGAATCCTCCACCTGCAGGCACCCGCGAGTCAGTACACCGTAGCGGTCCAGCAGCAGGTCGGCGCGTGCGAGCGCCGTAACCGTCGCCTCCACCGGCTCCTGCAGCAGTGTGTCCACGCGTGAGAAGCGACCGCTATCCTGCGGGGCAACGGCGGGAGCGGCGCCATGGAACCCGCCGCGCAGGGAACGCAGACCGCGCCCGGTGGCAGCGCCGTATCCGCCCGCCAAGCCGTTACCCATGGAGGCGCGTGCCGCCGCAATACGGCCCGCACCACGGCGACCCACCCGCGACAGACGCGCAGGGGCTGCCGGAGTCGGATGCGCACTGCGGACGCCCGCAAGCATCGCCCGAACCGGCGCGAAACTATCGTTCGTCACCGCACCAGCCCACACCAGGCGCCACAGCGCTGCCGAAACCTCCGCCGCATCCGGGAAAGTCACCACCTGACCGGCAGGTGCCGCAGCGCTCATCAGTTGCGCCACCCGCTCACGTAGCGCCGGCACGAACAGGCCGCCATGAGCCAGCGCCTCATAGATGGCGTGCTCGAGCGTGCCCGGAGCCTGCAGCGCCTCCCAAAGCTCGGGGTTCTCCGCGCGTAACAGCTGCTCCGGGTAGTCCTCGCCCATGGTCAGCTCACCCAGAGTCAGCGAGGAACTCTCGCTCAAATGCAGGCGAATCCAGCCGTCAGACTTCTGCGCGCTACCGCCGCCGAGCTGACCGGCGCCGGTGAAGAACACCCTGCCGCTTGCCATCAGCTCGTCCAGCATGTGCGGCTGGTAGCCGGGCACACGCGCCGGGAGGATCAGCGTCTCCAGCGCGGAAGCCGGTACGCGCACACCCGCCAGCTGGTCGATGGCGGTGAGCAGATCCTCCGTGGAGGAGGCGGAATCTTGTCCCGTATGTTCTGTGCCGTGCTCAGCTAACGGGTTGGGTACCGCCGGGTTGAGCGCCGCCGGGCCGAGAGGCGCCACCCTCTCGCCCATTACCGTGGCGGTGCGGCGGGAGGGCATGAACGCGCCGTAGGCGCTCGCCTCCGGCAGGGTCTGCGCAACCCGCACGGATAAAGAACGAACGTTCTGCCATGAGGGTAGGAATACACCATAGACCTGCGCCGATACCGGCTCAATTTCCTCACGCAACGCCGCCAGAGAGCGGGCACGAATCGTGCGCAAAACCTGCGCATCCACCCACTCGACACCGGCAGACCCGGGAGTGCGCAGCACCTCGGGCAGGAACTCGCCGGAGCTTAGGCGGCGCTGCTGCTGAAGACGCTGCAACACCGGAGTCAGCACGCCCACACCCACCGGGGTCAGGCGCGAAAAATGCTCCGCCGCCTGCTGCGCAGTGAAGGGAATATGGGTGCGCGCATAGCGAGAAACCAGATCCTCCAAAGGCTCCGCGACCGGCTCCAGAAGGGCTACAGGAAGCGCCGCGGCGGGCATAATGCCCAGCCCATCGCGCAGACGCGCAGCATCCTCAACCACCGCATAGTACAGCTGCGGCTCGGCGGAATCGTCGGTAGCTCCCATGTCGGCAGCTCCCATGAACGAGAACGCGCGGCGCGAGCGCACCAGCTCTTCCGCCAGGGCGCGCGCCTGATCCGTGCTGGCGTGCGCGCCGTACTCCTCGCCATGCTCCTCGCCGTAGTTTTCAGAGTCTTCGGACTCGCCGAAATCCTGAGAACCGTGTGTCGCAGATTCAGCCCGTGGGCTGTCGGCACGCAAACGCAGACTCAACTCCCGCGCGCTCAACGGACCCAACTGGCGCAACAGATCCGCCACGCCCTCTACACCGCAGGCGCGGTAACGCTCACCCGTGCGCTGCAGACGCTGCTGAGTCTGCACCAGAACCGCCGGATCCAACAGGTCACGCAGACCACTCGAACCCAGCAACTCAGCCAGCAGTGCCGGGTCCAGCGACAGCGCGGCGGCGCGGCGTTCGGCGGCGGGCGCATCGCCGTCGTAGAGGTGCTCGGCAACGTACTCAAAGAGCAGAGTGCGCGCAAAAGGCGAAGGGTCGTTCGTCTCAACCTCCAGCATGGACACCGCCCGAGACTGCAACGAACGGTGCACCTGAACCAGCGCCGGAACATCGTACACATCCTGCAGACACTCGCGCGCCGTCTCCAAAAGCACCGGAAAATCAGGGTACTTACGCGCCACATCCAACAGCTGCGCCGCACGCTGACGCTGCTGCCACAGCGGGGTGCGCTTACCCGGATCACGGCGCGGCAACAGCAGGGCACGCGCCGCATTCTCACGGAACCGAGACGCAAAAAGCGCCGAATCGCCTACGCGTTCGGTGACAATCGCCTCCAGCTCGTCCGGGTCGAAAAGGAACAGATCAGCGCCGGGCGGCACATCCTCCATAGCGGGCAGACGCAGAATCAAGCCGTCATCACTCGCCATGACGGAAGCGTCCACCCCATACCGCTCCTCAATGCGGGCGCGCACTGCCAGCGCCCAGGGCGCGTGCACCCCGTAGCCGAGCGGCGAGTGCAGGACCACGCGCCAATCGCCCAGTTCGTCGCGGTGCCGCTCCACAATCATGCGGGTGTCGGAGGGGACCGCCCCGGTGGATTCGCGCTGCTCACGCAGGTAGGCGAGCAGGTTATCGACCGCCCAGGTGTCCAATCCGAGCTGTTCGAGCTGCAGGCGGGCGGCGGCGCTATCGGTGGCGCCCAGGCTGGAGAGGGCGCGCGTGAACGCACCCGTCTGCACGCCCAGGGCGTAGGGGCGGCCCATGCGGTCGCCGTGCCAGAAAGGCAGGCGCGCGGGCTGACCGGGTGCGGGGGAGACCCGCACCGCGTCGTGCGTAATTTCTTCAATGCGCCAACTGCTCGCGCCGAGGGTGATGACCTCGCCGGCACGGGATTCGTACACCATTTCCTCGTCGAGCTCACCCACACGCTTGGGGCCGCGCTCCTCATCGCCGCTGACCAGGTAGACGGGGAAGAGCCCGCGGTCGGGAATCGTGCCGCCGCTGGTGACGGCGAGGCGTTGCGCACCCGGGCGGCCCTCAATACTGCCGGAGGGGGCTTCCTCGGTAGGGGTGCGATCCCAGATGATGCGCGGGCGCAATTCAGCGAATTCATCGGAGGGGTAGCGTCCGGCGAGCATTTCGAGTACGGAGTCGAAGAGGGCGCGCGGCAGTTCGGCGTAGGGTGCGCTGCGGCGTAGCGCCTCGTACCAGGAGTCCACGCTGATGGGGCCCAACGCGCAGGCGGCGACGGTCTGCTGCGCGAGTACGTCCAGGGGGTTGGTGGGGATGGCAAGTGGCTCGAGGGTTCCGCTGCGCATTCCGGCGAGGGTGACGGTTGCGCCGAGCAGGTCGCCGCGGTGCTTGGGGTAGAAGAATCCGCGCGAAATTTCGCCCACGCGGTGTCCGGCGCGGCCCACGCGCTGCAGTGCGGAGGCAACCGATGGAGGCGCCGCCACCTGGATTACGAGGTCCACGTGACCCATATCGATGCCCAGCTCCAGGGAGCTGGTGGCGACCACGCAGCGCAGGGTTCCGCCCTTGAGCGCCTCCTCGATGAGGGTGCGCTGTTCCTTGGACACGGAGCCGTGGTGCGCGCGGGCGAGCGGCGGCACCTCGGCGATGTCGCCGATGCCTGTCGCGTAGTCTTCGGGGTCGATTCCCTGCTGTGCGAGGACGCGGCGCAGGTGAATATCGTTGAGTGCCGCGGTGAGCTTTTCTGCTAGTCCACGCGAATTAACGAAAACAATCGTAGAACGGTTGTTCTCAATATGGTCGACGATGCGCTCCTGCACACGCGGCCAGATGGAGGTCTCGGGGCGCTCGCTACCGGGGGTGTCTCGCAGCGTCTTTTCGTGCAGTGCCCCCTCATGCAATGCCTCTTCCGAGATGGTGAGCGTATTTTTGGGCGCAGCGGTATCGCCCTGTCGCGACGGGTTTGCCTGCCCAGTTTCTTGCGCGGGTTCCTGCGCTGGGTTTGCCTGCCCGGGGAATACGCCAATGGCATCTTCCAGCGTGTAGGGCGCGCTCGCCGAGATGTCTACGGCACTAGAGGTAGGTTGTGCCACGCCCTGCGGCGAGCCAGCAGAAGCGGAGTGGGTAGTCCCGCCGCCTGGCGCCTCCGAGGGTGCATATTCTGAGGGGGCGTGGAGTCCTTGCCCGTAGTCGTTGGCGCCTCCGAGTGCCGCCATATCGGGTACGGGCACGCTCAGGCGCAGGTCCCATTCTTTGACGACTGGACGGCTCATGATGGTTACCGGCTGAATGCCGCCGAGGAACCGGGCGACCGCCTCCGGGTTTTCGACGGTTGCGGAGAGCCCAATGCGCTGTGCGGGCTTTTCGAGGAGTGCGTCGAGGCGTTCGAGGGAGACCGCCAGGTGTGCGCCGCGTTTGGTGGCTGCGAGGTTGTGGATCTCGTCCACGATCACGGTGGTGACGCCCGCGAGGGTGTTGCGGGCGGCGCTGGTGAGCATGAGGTAGAGGGATTCGGGGGTGGTGATGAGAATGTCGGGCGGGTTGCTGATGAGTTGGCGGCGTTCGCGTGCGGGGGTGTCGCCGCTGCGCACGCCCACGCTGATGTTCGGTTCGCCCGTGTTGTTTTCGCTCAGGCGCGTGATTCCGGTCAGCGGTGCGCGCAGGTTGCGTTCGACGTCGGCGCCGAGTGCTTTGAGGGGTGAGATGTAGAGGATGCGCGTGCCGCCTGCGGTGCCGGCTTCGTGTTCGCGGTGTAGGGCGTCGAGTGCCCAGAGGAAGGCGGCGAGGGTTTTGCCGGAGCCGGTGGGGGCGATGATGAGGGTGTTGTTGCCGTTGCGGATGCTCTCCCAGGCGCCTTCTTGGGCGGCGGTGGGTGCGCTGAAGGTGGCGCGGAACCAGTCGCGTACGGGGGCGGAGAAGTGGGAGAGTGCGTCGGTCATGTATCTATTATGGCGGGGTTTATGGTGTGCGCCTCTTGAATTGTTGGGGGTTGGGGGAGGAAGATGTGCTTGACAGTGTCTCTGCAGGACATGTAATGTTTTACCTGTAAAGTAATCGACTGAGGGAACAACCCAAAGGAGCCTCACCATGACCCGCCTGAACGAAGAACAGCTCATCAGCCTCTTCCACGAGCCGCGCACCGTCTCCTCCTTCACCGAGGAACCCGTCACCGACGAGCAGCTGCGCCGCATCCAGGAACTGACCTTCTACGGCCCCACCGCCTTCAACAACCAGCCCCTGCGCATCACCTGGGTCAAGAGCCCCGAGGCACGCGAGCGCCTCGTCGCACACCTGGCAGACGGCAACAAGGCTAAGACCCAGGCAGCACCGGTGACCGCAATCCTCTCCGCAGACGCGAACTGGGTAGAGCACGCCGACACCTTCAACCCCAACGCTGCCGGCTTCATCAAGAGCTTCTACACCACCGAGGAGCTTGCCACCCCCGCCGCTGAGCTGAGCGCTCACCTGCAGGCAGGCTACTTCATTACCGCAATCCGCGCCCTCGGCCTGGACGCTGGCCCCATGACCGGCGCAGACTTCGCCGGCATCAAAAAGGAATTCTTCGCGGATAACGCAGAGATCCCCTTCCTGATCGTCAACATCGGCCACGGCGAGGCTCCCGCATACCCGCGCGGTGCACGCTTCAGCCACGATGAGGTTGCTCGCTCCCTCTAAGAGCGCGCAGCTACGGCATGGCTAAAGCTAAACCCTAGATTTAGGCTTATAGATAGTTCAAGGGCGGTTCCCCATCGTGGGGAACCGCCCTTGAACTATATGCGCACACGACGTGCCAGAGTATTCAGTGCCAGAGTATTCACATCTGCAACGCCGCGTTAGCGGGCACCAAACTGACCCACCGACAGCTGCGGAACAGACGAGGAACAAGCGGTCGTATCCAACGGAACGATCACGCCACCGGAACCGGAGGGAAGACCCACCAGGAAGCCCTGAACCGGTCGGCTACCGCAATCGTCACCGAAGCGTGCCGGGTATACCGAACGCAGTACCGCAGTGGTGCTATCGCCGGGGTTGAGGGTCACGCCCGCAGAGTTCATGTACTCAGCAGAGGCGGATGCCTCACGGCCGACCCAGGTTCCCGAAGAGCCCGCATGAACCACACGTGGGTAGCCGCGCAGGGTGCAAGAAGAATTCGAGGAGTTCTGGAAGTACAGCGTGTAGTTTCGGGCGCCGGGGGAGCCTTCTCCCACAGCAACCGAAATGTTCAGGTCATCCAGATCGCACTGGGTCGGGCCCTCAGCAACAGTGTTGCTGGAGGAATTAGAGGACTTCTCCGAGGAACCCGAGGAGTTCGAAGAATTGGAAGAATTCGACGAGCTCGAAGAACCCGAGGAGCTACCCGAAGAGTTAGAACCGGACTGTGAAGACGAGTCTGAGCTCTTCTGTGAATCCTGCTGAGAATCTGCAGAGTCGTCTGACTTGTTCTGCTCGGAACCCTCGTGGGAGGACTCAGAAGAATGAGAGTCAGAGTTCTGCTTCGACTTGTGAGTCTCGGTGTGGGAAGAAGACTCGGAGTGCTCAGAGGAAGAGCCGTGGTTCTCCGCCTCGGGGGAGTTCACCACGGTAATGGAGCCCGGAGTCACCGAAGGGGTAGCTCCGTCAGAAGCTACTCGAATCGTGCCGGGCTTGACCGAAGCCGAAGCACTCGGCTGCGCCGAGGTGCCTTCAGCTTCCTGACCGGCCTGGGACGCGCCGCATCCACTGAGCGCGAGCACGCAACAGAGGAGGGTGGTTGATGCGAGTACCTGAGCCGATTTAAACATGATTACATCGCCGCCTGCATTTGGATTTCTGCTCCGTCCATACCGGGGGCGTACTCGACCTGGCAGCACAGGCGGGAGTACTCGTTGGCGACATCGTCGACCATGTCGAGCAGGTCCTGCTCAGCTTCGGTACGTTCACCGGAAGCTTCGAAGTGCTCGGGGTCGATGAAGCCGTGGCAGGTAGCGCAGGATGCGTTACCGCCGCAGGTTGCGAGGACCGGCACACCGTTAGCCTGGAGGGCTTCCAGGAGGGTGTGGTGGTCTTCCCACTGAATGTCGTAGTTTACGCCTGCTTCGTCAGTGACCTTAATCGTTACGCCCATGCGTTCTCCTTCTTCTGTAGTGATGCGTTTCTATTGTAGAGGTAGGGGCTGTTATTCACCGTACTTTGTGGTGTATCCCCAACCCTACCGTCACGCATATCACGGGAACGCATATTAATTTTTATGCTGAATAGCATGTCTGTATTGCCCCCAGTCTACCTCTTAAATCCCTGACAATGCGGGATATAGCCGTATATGAATACTGCCCCCAGATGCAAAGACATGCTGGGGGCAGTATAAAGAACCGGCACGCAGGCGCGCTTTAACGGTGACGAAGACCTACTCTGATTCCTTCTCCGCAGCCTTCTCGGCGTCCTGCTTTTCTGCGCTGTGGTTATCGGAATTCTGGACTCTTCCTCCGGGGCCGCGCACAATACCGCGCACGCTATCACGCGGATCGGCGTAGCGCAGGTCGATACCGAAGGTATTGCGGATTTGGCGTGCCGAGTTCAGGTGCCAACGCTGCGAATCCGACGGAGTCACCGAGGTGACCGCCTTCTGACCCGGAGCCAGCTTCTCGTGGCGAATGTCGTAGTGCTTACCGCCCATGGTGATGGTGAAGCCGTGCTCCTGCAACAGCTGCACGAACGCATCCACATCGTGCGGGATCTTGCGGCCGCGCTGCCTCTTTGTGCCGCTCATCCTCGGCTGCGACTCGAAGGGGTTACGGCTGGGCGCGGTGCCGCGGCTAATACGAATCACCTGCTGGTCGGAGTGCGAGAACTCCACCTGGTAGCCGTTGAGCGAGTACACGGTGCGGCTACTGCCGGGAATCGGGCGGCGGTCCTCGGCCTCATCCAGGATGCGGGCAATGTACTCGCCGGTCAGGCCGAGCGCCTTCAGCTGTGCCTGAGCATCGGGGGAGAGCTGGTAGCCTCCAGCGAGAGCCTGCAGCGGGCGTAGCGCGAGAACTTCGGCGGTCAGGGGGTTGAGCACCACCTGGTAGCCTTCCTCTTCATGCGTGTAGAGGGTGACTTCGCGGCCGTAACGGTTCTCCTGCGCGCTTTCTTGAACCACCGTGCTTACAGGGGATTCGATGATGTCCAGCAGCAGCTCGTAGGTGAGCCCGTGGCGCATCATGTAATCCATGACGCCGGGGAGCACGCCGTAGATGCGGCGGCGCGGCGGCACGTCACCGTAGAATTCCTTCTCGATGCGCGCGGCAATACGCTGGTTCTCCAGCGGCACCTCGGTCAGCGGAATGAGGCGCTGATTGGAGGGGCGAATCTTGGCGCGTGCGGCGGCGGGCTTGGGCGCCTGACGGTATGCGTCCACGAGTGCCTGCTGCTGCTCCATGAATTCCTGGGCAATGAGCGGTAGGAGGGTGAAGTAGAGCTCTGCCGCTTCGGGCTTGAGCGCGCCGTTCTCATCGAGTAGGGAGGCGCCATCCTTGGAGAGCAAATCCCACGGCTTATCGCTTGCAGTGTTCTCTTCGGAGCCCTGCTCATCGCGGTAGCTATAGGCGGCGAGGGAGGCAAGCTCCTGCAGACGAACGTACACCTCGAGAGGAATAGTGATCTGCTTAGCGGACATTATTTCTCCTCCTCGGTGGTGTTTTCTGCCTGGGCTGCCTTATCTTCTGCCTGTTTCGCCAGGGTGTTGCTGAGCTCTTCGAGCTGTGCCTTGCGCAGGTTCTCCGCGTGCAGAACATGGAAATCCGGGGTCTTCGCCAGGGCAAGAACGGTCCGCTCATCGGGCGAAACCGCAATTTCCAGACCCTGCGCCGCGTAGATGCGGGTCCAGCCTTCAGCCATGCGCACGCTCTCGGGGCTGCTCAGCGCCTGAAGCATCAGGTCGAAAACGAACGGCGGGTTCTTCTTCAGGAAGGTCCGGGCGCGCTCGCTGAATTCGAGCTCCAAGGCGTTGAGCGAGGTGTATTCGCCCTGAGCCAGGGATGCCTGTACCGCTTCGTTGTATTCGGCGTCGTATTCGTCAATGACGGTGATAACTTCGGCGGAGGCGGTGTTTACGTCCACTCGGTAGTCGTCGTGGGTGAAGCGAATCGTCCAGTCGTTGAGGCGTTCTGCCGCGCCTTCACGCAGGATGGTGCGCACGAGCTCTTCGCTGATATTTTCTCGTTCGAGGCGGGCGCGTAGGCTCGGGCGCAGACGGTAGCTGCGTTCGCGGTCCTCGGCGGTAATGGCGCGAGGTCCGGTCGGTTCGGCGGCTACCGGCTTTGCGGCGGGTGCGCTGGTGGCAGCCGGAGTAGCGGGGACCGGCGCACCGGGCTTCGGCGCGCTCGGTAGGGACTGGCTGAGTACGGGCAACTCTTCAACAGGCGCCTGCTCGCTAGATACTGCCGTATGGGTAGCTTCTGCGGCTTCGGTAGCCTGTTGGCGGGTACGCAGACCCTCCAGGTACTCTTCGATGCGCGGCGGACGGAAGGTCAGCGTGGACTTGCGGAACATACCGGGGGAGGGAGCACCGGGAGTAGGTGCTACCGGCTTCGGCGCAGCGGGCTTGGGTACTGCAGGTTTCGGTGCAGCGGGCTTGGGCGCTGCGGGAGCAACCGTGGTGGGCGTCGGAACCGTCTCTTCTGTAGTCGCCTCTGCAGGTGCCTCCACGGGCGCTTCTTCCGGCACGCTGGGAGCCGGGGTAGGAGTCGGGGCGGGTGCCTGCGCCGCGCGGGCGGCAAAGAGCGCGGGGGAGGGCGCGGGCTTCGGGGCCGCAGGCTTGGGCGCAACAGAAGCGCTCACTTCCGTGCCCTTAACTACTGCAGGTTCGGCGGGGCTAGTTTCAACCTCAGCCGTAGGCTCTACAGTATTTTCAGCTGACGGCTCTTGCAGCTCGCCCTGTTCCTTATCAACAGGCTCTTCCTCACCGCGACGTAGGGCGGCAACGAGTTCCTGGCGGGAAGTATAAGGAATGATTTCCTCGGGCGAATCGATATATCGCGGGAAATTCTCGTAGAGAATCTTCGCCGCGGCCTCAAAGAGCTTTTCTACTGTGGTGTTGGCGGCGGGTGCGCAAGGGCAGAGGAGCTCTTGGCGCTGCGCGTCATAGATGGACCAGTGGGCGCATCGTTCGGTGGGCGGGAAGTAATCGAGGGTTCCCAAATCAGCAATATCAATGAGCGCACCTATCAGGGACTGCGGAATGGATAGCTGTGCCATAGTGCTCCTTCGCGTTGTCTGCTCTCCAGCCTATGTGTGGAGGGTCCTTCTTTCCATCCTAGGCGTTTTTCGGCGGGTGTGCCCCGGAGCACGTCATCTGGGAGCGTAAATCTGCGGATTCACAGGTTGAGGCGCTTTTAGGCGCGGTTTTTGACACAGCGGGGACAGCGTCAGGTGGTGAAGCGTCCTTGCTGCACCTAGCTAGAGCCCGCAGTGTGTCGTACTGCAACATGTCGTACTGTGCGGTGGCTTGAGCTCTGCCCCGGGGCTTTTGGCAGAGCGTTTTCTGGGCGCGCTTTTTCCCCACACGCATCTTCCCGGGCGTGTCTTCCGGGTACGTCTTCTGGGCATACAAAAAATCCCCGGTTCCGAAGAACCGGGGATCGGTGGTGCGCCCGAAGGGATTCGAACCCCCAACCTTCTGATCCGTAGTCAGATGCTCTATCCGTTGAGCTACAGGCGCATGTTCCTCGCTTCGGATTTCTTCAACCCGTCGCGGCAACAGGTACTACTATACGGATGTCCTCAAGGGTGTGCAAGCCGAAAAACTCGAAATTGACCCAAAATCCCCTCCTTGCATCCTGAAAATACCCCATTTTGCCGCGTAATTTCAGGGTTTTTGTGCCCGTAAAAATTTTTCAAAATATTTTCTCGGCACCCTAAAACCGGCACTGCGGGTCCCTGAAATCCCCCGGAGGATCCCGTCGTAAGCCCTAAAAATTCTTTACAGAAATCCTCTCGTATTCTAAGAATGTGATGCGCAGAACTTAAGAAATGGCGTTATAGAAAGCTCTATAGACCATTAATGCGTTATTCTGTAAGCATCACGAGGAAGTGGAGACTGTCCAAGCGTGCATATTCACCATTGTTTGCACGCTTGTAGTGTTTAACTGCTTCTTTGTTACCGCAGACCTATCCGGATCAATGTAGTATCCGGGCCACCGATTGAAGGGGAAAATGTCAATGGCTGACACCTCAACTCGTACTCTCTCTGCTGAGCTCGAAAAGGAGCTGCAGAGCGCACCCACTACCCACCAGGGCCTTCTGGACTGGGTTCGCGAAGTTGCGGCACTGACCCAGCCCGCACACATCTACTGGGTCGATGGCACCCAGGAAGAATACGACCGCCTCGCTCAGGAACTGGTCGACGCTGGCACCTTTGTTCGCCTCAGCGATCACGAATTCCCGAACTCTTACGCAGCTTTCTCCGATCCTGACGACGTTGCACGTGTCGAGGAGCGCACCTTCATCTGCTCCGAGACTGAAGAAGGCGCAGGCCCGACCAACAACTGGCGCGACCCCGTCGAAATGAAGCAGACCCTGACCGGTCTGTTCGAGGGCTCCATGCGCGGTCGTACCATGTACGTCATTCCCTTCGTCATGGGCTCCCTGAAGGCTAAGAACCCCAAGATTGCTGTTGAGCTCAGCGACTCCGCATACGTTGTCTGCTCCATGCGCATCATGGCAACCATCGGTAAGGACGTTCTGGCCAAGCTGAACGAGACCAACGGCTTCTTCGTCAAGGCTCTGCACAGTGTTGGTGCACCCCTGGAGCCCGGTCAGGAAGATGTTCCCTGGCCTTGCAACCCCGAGAAGTACATCGTCCAGTTCCCCGAGACCCGCGAAATCTGGTCCTTCGGCTCCGGCTACGGCGGTAACGCACTGCTCGGTAAGAAGTGCTACGCACTGCGTATCGCATCCGTTATCGGTCGCGACGAGGGCTGGATGGCAGAGCACATGCTCATCTTGAAGGTCACCAACCCCGAGGGCAAGGTTCGCTACATCTCCGCAGCGTTCCCCTCCGCATGTGGCAAGACCAACTTCGCAATGATGGAGCCCACCATTGACGGCTGGAAGGCTGAGATGGTCGGCGACGACATCGCATGGATCGAGTTCGACGAGAACCACCAGGCACGCGTGGTCAACCCCGAGGCTGGCCTGTTCGGCGTGGCACCGGGCACCGGTTACTCCACCAACCCGAACGCTATGAAGGCTATCGCCAAGGGCAACACCATCTTCACCAACGTTGCACTGACCGACGACGGCTCCGTCTGGTGGGAGGGCAAGACCGACGAGGCTCCCGCACACCTGATTGACTGGACCGGTAAGGACTGGACCCCCGAGTCCGGCCGCCCGGCAGCTCACCCGAACTCCCGTTTCTGCACCCCCGCATCCCAGGTCGACATGCTCGCTCCCGAGTACTACGACCCCGAGGGTGTGCCGCTGAGCGCTATCGTTCTGGGTGGTCGCCGTAAGACCACCATCCCGCTGGTTTCCGAGTCCGAGAGCTGGGAGCAGGGCGTCTTCCGCGCAGTTACCCTCTCCTCCGAGACCACCGCGGCTGCTAAGGGTGCTGTCGGCGTGATTCGCCGCGACCCGATGGCAATGCTGCCCTTCATCGGCTACAACGCTGGTGACTACTTCAAGCACTGGCTGGACCTGGGCAAGAAGCACGGCACCGAGAACATGCCGAAGGTCTACTACGTCAACTGGTTCCGCCGCACCCCCGACGGTGGCTTCGCGTGGCCCGGCTTCGGCGAGAACTCTCGCGTTGTGAAGTGGATCTTCGACCGCCTCGACGGCAAGGCTGGCGGCCAGGAGACCTTCCTGGGCACCGTTCCCACCAAGGAAGACCTGGACCTGACCGGTCTGGAAATCTCCGAGGAAGAGCTGAAGGCTGCTCTGGCTGTCTCGAAGGAAGAATGGGCGGCTGAACTGCCCGGCATCGACGAGTGGCTGGAGAAGTTCGGCGACAAGCTGCCCGCTGAGGTTCGCGAACAGCGCGACGCTCTGGCGAAGGCTCTGGAGGACTAAGACACTCCAGCTAATACCTAAGGTTTAGCGCCTTGAAGGGGTGGAATCTCTCGGTGAGATTCCGCCCCTTCTTTCCGTTTGGGGGAAATTTGAATCCCTGTCAGTTGGGGGAGTGATAAATTTTCTTGCAAAGGCGTGAGTGTAAGGCTATGCAGTCCACTTGCTCTTGAGAAATACTTTAAGATCCTCGCCGGGATGGTTTGGTGCAGAAGTGGCTATCCATAATTTCTTGCCTCTCTTGCCGCCCCTATACAATTCCAATGTAAGATTTTTGAACGCGTCGAACCCGCCCGGGCTCACGCATCCGTTGCCGTCTCTGTGGAAGTTCTCTGTGGAAGTGACGGCGACACGAGAAGGATAGAAGGAGTATCCATGCGTTTGACAGCATTCTCGGATGTCTCGCTCCGCGTTCTGATGCTCCTGTCTGCTCTGGAGCCCGGTCAGAAGCTTTCCACTCAGAAGATCTCTGAGGGAGTGGACACCCCCTACAACCATGTGGCGAAGGCTGTGGCTTTCCTCGTGAACATGGGTTACCTGGATTCGACTCGCGGTCGCGCCGGTGGCGTTATGCTTTCCGATGCTGGTCGTTCTGCGACCGTCGGCACTGTTCTTCGCGCTACTGAGGGCGATATCCCCATGATTGAGTGCGAGGATGAGAACGGCCACTGCCCCCTCGATAAGTTCTGCCGCCTGCGCAATGTGCTGGCGAAGGCTCGTGAGGCGTTCTATGCTTCGGTGGACTCGGTTGTGATTAGCGAGTTGACTGCCGGTGCACGTCCCGTTGGCCCGGTATTTGTGGAGCTAGGCTTCGCGCCTCCGGAGAATGCGCTGCCTGCACGCTAAAGGAATACGTGGTACCTGTGGAGCTTTCCGGTGGGAGGCTCCATAGAGTTTTTAACACGAAGTTTAGGGTGTTTCTGCGGTTGGCGCGGGGGCTGCTGGGCGGTTCGCGCGGGGTTCTCTCGGCTTTCTTGCAGGGGGTTCTTGCAGGGTTTTCGAGGGGAGTGGGGAGTATTTTGCCGCTGCCTGCGTGACTGCTGGAACCTGCGTGAGTCCTAAATTTGTGCAGTAAATGCAGAATATTGCAAATTTGCTTTTCAAATGCAGAAAATGTGACCATATTCATTTTTGCACCACACTGCATACTTTCCATAGTAAATATATTTTCATTCCAGAATTTTTATGCAGACTTCGGGGCTAGTCACCCGGTGAACTCAAAAACAGTGCTGAAAATATATAGTGTGACGCGGGGCTCTCTCTTTGAGTCAAGCTGAACCATAAGTCTCACCTAGACCCCTCAACACCCCTCAGGGAGTGACCTGCACTCAGCGCAAACACCCCGCAAAATGCTACGGTAAGGGTGCTTTATAAACACTTCGTCACCAACTGAGCTGTCCGAGTGAACGCCCCAGCACCACACATATCAAGGGCATCATCACAACGACCAGGTGACCACACAGGAAGAAGGCAAGACATGCTCTCCGAGAAGTCCCGCCCCATCATTGAGGCAACGCTGCCCATCATTGCTGAGCGCATCAACGACATCACCCCCGACTTCTACCGTCGAATGTTCGCCGCTCGCCCCGACCTGATGGACGGCATGTTCTCCCGCTCCTCCCAGCTCGAAGGCACCCAGCCCAAGGCACTGGCAGGCTCCATCGCTGTGTTCGCTTCCTACATCGTCCAGAACCCGGACTCCTACCCCGACGAGGTCCTCTCCCGCGTTGCACACAAGCACGCATCCCTGGGCCTGAAGGAAGAAGAGTATCCCACCGTCTACAAGTACCTCTTCGAGGCAATCGCCGCTAACCTGGGCGACCTGGCTACCCCCGAAATCGTTGAGGCATGGACCGAGGTCTACTGGCTCATGGGCAACGCCCTCATCAAGCTGGAGAAGGGCCTGTACGCTTCCCAGGCAAACGACGTCATGTTCGCGCCCTTCAAGCTCGTTGACCGCAAGGAGACTGGCGAGAACGTTGTCGTGCTGACCTTCGAGCCTGCCGACGAAACCCCCATGACCGAGTCCAAGGGCGGCCAGTACATCTCCATCGTTGTTCCCGCACGCGACGGTCTGCGCCAGGCACGCCAGTACACCCTGCTGCCCAGCGAAAAGAACCAGCGCCGCATCGCTGTGAAGCTTGACCCCAACGGCGAGATGACCTCCATCCTGCACGAGCTGGAAGTCGGCGCAGTCGTCGAGCTTTCCAACCCCTACGGTGACCTGACCCTGGAAGGCTTCGGCGACCCCGAGGCACCGCTGTACCTCTTCTCCGCAGGTATCGGCACCACCCCCATGCTCAGCTTCCTCTCCGAGCTGGTTGAGAAGGGCTCTGAGCGCCCCGTGACCGTGGTCCACGCAGACCGCCGCCTGGACACCTGGCCCCTGCGCGAAGAGCTCGCCGAGCTCGTCGGCAAGCTGCCCAACGCACGCCTCGTATCCTTCATCGAGGGCGAGGGCGGCGACTTCACCGGCCGCGTCGATGTCTCCAAGCTGGACGTTCCCGCCAACGCTAACGTCTACCTCTGCGGCCCGCTGCCCTTCATGCAGGGCGTACGCTCCGCACTGGTTGAGGCAGGCGTTCCCGGCAAGAACATCAACTACGAAATCTTCGGCCCCGACCAGTGGATGCTCCACGACCAGGCACGCGAGGCGTAAAAACCCCGTAAGCCGGCTCGTCCGCTAGGTTTCTTAAACCCGGCTAGGTTCTTCCTCTGAGATAGGAGAACCTAGCCGGGTTTTTAGAACCCAAAATAAAAGATCCCGTCCCGCAGAAATAATCTGCGGGACGGGATCTTTAGCAGCTAGCTAGTGCTTAGCCCTGGCGAACCAGAGCCAGAACCTCGTCGCGGACGCGCTCCATAGTCGCAACATCCGGTGCCTCAAGGTTCAGGCGCAGGAAAGGCTCGGTGTTCGAAGGACGCAGGTTGACCCACCAACCCTCTTCAGTGTTGGTGAAGGTGGTGCCGTCAGAGTCCTCAACAACCACGGGAGCGTTAGCGTAGTGTGCACGAACGCGGTCCACAGCGGCAGCCTTGTCTTCCAGCTCGGAGTTGATCTCACCGGAAGCAACGTACGGGGAGTACTTCGCGCTGATTTCGGAGAGAGGCTGATCGCCGCCACCCAGAGCAGCCAGCACGTGCATTGCAGCGAGCATGCCGGTGTCTGCGTTGAAGAAGTCCTTGAAGTAGTAGTGAGCGGAGTGCTCGCCACCGAAAACGCCGTTCTCCTCAGCCATAACAGCCTTGATGAAGGAGTGGCCCACGCGGGTCTTCACTGCGCGGCCGCCCAGCTTCTCAACCAGCTCAGGAACAGCCTTCGAGGTGATCAGGTTGTAGATGATGACGGGCTCTTCGTTACCCTCTGCCTTCGCACGAGCAATCTCGCGCTCAGCAACCAGAGCGGTCACAGCGGAAGGAGTGACGGGCTCACCCTTCTCGTCGATGACGAAGCAACGGTCAGCGTCGCCGTCGAATGCCAGACCAATGTCAGCACCGTGCTCAACAACAGCCTTCTGCAGGTCAACCAGGTTAGCCGGCTCCAGCGGGTTGGCCGGGTGGTTCGGGAAGGTGCCGTCCAGCTCGAAGTACAGGGGAACGATTTCCAGGGGCAGGCCCGGCAGGATGGTGTCGCCCAGAACAGCGGGAGTGGTCATACCACCCATGCCGTTACCAGCGTCAACAACAACCTTCAGGGGGCGGATGGAAGACAGATCAACCAGCTTGCGCAGGTACTCTGCGTAAGGCTTGAGGATGTCCTTCTCAGAAACGGTGCCGACCTTCTCAACGGAAGGAATCTCGCCCGAATCCAGGTACTTCTGAGCCAGGTCGCGAATATCGAACAGACCGGACTCGGAAGACAGGGGAACAGCGCCAGCCTTAGCCATCTTCATGCCGTTGTACTCTGCGGGGTTGTGGCTAGCGGTGAAGGTAACACCGGCAGCGTTCTCAACGCCACATGCGAAGTACAGAACGTCAGTGGAGATCAGGCCGATCTTCTCAACATTTGCACCGCGAGCGGTTGCACCCTGGGCGAATGCATCCATGAATTCGGGGGAGGAGGGGCGCATGTCGCCACCGACCAGGATGGTCTGGCCCTCCAGGCCCAGAATGTCTACGAAAGCCGCGCCAGTGGCACGAACAGTCTCTGCGGTAATGGTCTCGCCGACGATGCCACGCACGTCGTACGCTTTGAATGAGTCATGTAGATTAATAGTAGTCACGCCTTTTATTTTAGCGGTAAAGAAGTGTAATTAGCCTCTATAATGGGCAGGTAAAACCTTATAAATTCCGCTGAATGTATGGGTTTTTTATCACTTCACTTACTTCAAACAACTCACGTCGAGAGGTATTTCCCCCATGGGTGAGATTTTTTCCCTAAAAAACCAGATTCAGAATTATGCGTGGGGTTCCCGCGAAATTCTCGGACGCATGCGTGGCGTGCCCGTCCCCACCGAACAGCCCGAGGCTGAGGTGTGGGTTGGCGCGCATCCGGCTGCGCCCTCCCGTGCCACCGTTGACGGCACCGAATCCCCGCTTAACGAGCTGATTCAGGCTGAGCCCTCCCGCTTCCTGCGCCCGGACCGTACCTCCGACTGGTTCCCCTTCCTCTTTAAGATCCTTGCGATTGATGCGCCGCTGTCCATTCAGGTGCACCCTACCCCCGAGCAGGCTGTCGCCGGCTTCGAGGACGAGCAGGCGCGCGGTATCGCGATTGACGCGCCGCACCGCAACTACAAGGACCGCTACTCCAAGCCCGAAACCGTCATCGCCCTGACCCAGATGCGCGTGCTGACCGGTGTGCGTACCTCCGAGCAGCTGGCAGAGCTTGCCGAGGCGTTCAAGGCTGGCTGGTTGGCAGAGCGCGTGGAGCTTACCCCCAAACAGCTGCTGACCGAGATTATTCGCATGCCCGAAGAGACCGCCACTGCGGCTGTTGAGCAGCTTGTCGAGGCGGCAGCACAGCTGACCGGCTCCGAGAACGCGCTTATCGCCGATGCAGCTGAGCTCGTGCAGATTGTTGCCGGCAAGTACCCCGGCGACCGCGGCCTGCTCGTCGCCTTCGTCATGAACCTGGTACACCTGGCACCGGGCGAATCCGCATTCACCCCCGACGGCCAGGTACACGCCTACGTCTCCGGCACCGCCATTGAGCTGATGAACCCCTCCGATAACGTGATGCGCGCCGGCCTGACCGCAAAGCACATCGACACCGAGGAGCTCATCAAGGTCCTCGGCGAAAGCCAGGACGCCCCCGTCGTTCAGCGCCCCACCCCGGATAACGCACCCGTGGGCACCTACGCCATGTGGGATGAGCGCATGAGCGTGACCCGCATCCGCGTTGAAGAGGGCAAGCCGCAGGAATACACCTTCGAGGGCATTAGCGCCGCGCTGAGCGTTGCCGGTGAAATCACTATTCACGCGGCGGACGGCAACGGCACCGAAGAGTTCGTTCTGGGCGCTACCGAGTCGGTACTGCACGTGGGTGAGCCCTCCGTGGCAACCCTGAGCGGTAGCGGCGAGCTGTACATCGCTTCTTACGTCTAAAAACTTCTACGTATTAAAGGAACGACGAAAAAGGTGCTCCAGTACTGAAGAATTCAATACGGAAATTAATAAAGATCCACGTTCTTCTCCGCATTTTAAAAGGCGGGGGAGGCGTGGATTTTTTATGCCCCGTCAGCGTGAGTAGCGGCGGCTTTTTGTGTCTACCCTGCACAGTGTGTTCTGGGTAACCTATAATTGGTCTTATAAATATGCGTATGCCTGTGCCTTTATGCACCTCTTCCTTAGGTACGCAACCCCAAACCACTAGGAGAACACCGTGAAGATCATCCTCACCGTCACAGGTATCGACCACGAAGGCATCATCGCCGCCGTGACCGCAACCCTCGCCGAGCGCAAGGTCAACGTCCTCGACGTCTCCCAGACCATCATGGGCGAATACTTCACCATGATTATGCACTGCTCCTTCGACGAAACCCAGCAGAACCTCATCGACCTGCAGGAAGCCATGGCCGGTGTCGAACACGAACAGAAGGTCCAGATTCGCATTCAGGCTGAATCCATCTTCAAGGCAATGCACACCATCTAGGCGACCACCATGATGAATGACAATATTCTTGAAACTATCCGAATGATCGAGGAGCAGAAACTCGACATTCGCACCGTCACCATGGGCATCTCCCTGCTCGACTGCGCCGACTCCGACGGTGAGGTAGCCCGCCGCAAAATCTACGACAAGATCACCAGCCGCGCCGCAAACCTCGTCAGCGTCTGCGAAGGTATCGAAGCTGAGCTCGGCATCCCGATTGTCAACAAGCGCATCGCCGTCACCCCCATCGCGCTGGTGGCAGGCGCCTCCAACGATGAGGACTACGTGGAGTTCGCCCGCACCCTCGACGCAGCTGCTAAGGCAGTCGGCGTGAACTTCGTCGGTGGCTTCAGCGCTCTCGTCGACAAGGGCATGACCCCCGCCGATGAAAAGCTGATTCGCTCCATTCCGCGAGCGCTCGCAGAAACCGACGTGGTCTGCTCCTCCGTAGACATCGGATCCTCCCGCGCCGGCATCAACATGAGCGCCGTCAAACTCATGGGCGAAACCATCCGCGCCACCGCAGACCTGACCGCGGACGCACACGGCTTCGGCTGCGCCAAGCTTGTCGTCTTCGCGAACGCCGTCAGCGACAACCCCTTCATGGCGGGCGCATTCCATGGCGTGCAGGAGGCAGACACCACTATCTCCGTAGGCGTCTCCGGCCCCGGCGTGGTACACCGCGCCCTGCAGAAGGTCCGCGGCGAATCCTTCGACACCTGCGCCGAAGAAATCAAGAAGGCAGCCTTCAAGATTACCCGCGTCGGTCAGCTGGTCGGTACCCTCGCCTCCGAGCGTCTGGGCGTACCCTTCAACATTATTGACCTCTCCCTGGCACCCACCGCAGAGATTGGCGACTCGGTCGCGCACATCCTCGAAGAGATGGGTCTGGAAACCGTCGGTACCCACGGCACCGTTGCGGCACTTGCGCTGCTCAACGATGCGGTGAAGAAGGGCGGCCTCATGGCGTGCTCGAACGTCGGTGGCCTCTCCGGTTCCTTCATTCCGATCTCTGAGGACATCGGCATGATTGAATCCGCAGCCGCCGGACACATCACCCTGGACAAGCTCGAAGCGATGACTGCCATCTGCTCCGTCGGTCTGGACATGGTCGCGGTTCCCGGCGACACCCCCGCCGCCACCCTCGCCGCAATGATTGCCGACGAGGCGGCAATCGGCGTGATGAACCACAAGACCACCGCGGTTCGCGTCATCCCGGCGGTCGGCCTGGGCGTAGGCGACACGGTCGAATTTGGTGGCCTGCTCGGTCGCGCACCCGTCATGCCCACCCACACCCCCAGCGCGGAGGCGTTCATCGCCCGCTGCGGTCGTATTCCGTCGCCGGTTCACGGTTTCCGCAACTAAGTTTGATTCCGTAACTAAGCTCGAATCTGCAACTAAACTCTAGGGGCACTGAGAACCAACAGAAAAAGGGGAGGCACCGAAGATCATCTCTTCGGTGCCTCCCCTTTTTACGCTGTATGAGCTACCAAGAAGCTACTGATACACGAAACGGCTCATCAACGCCTCAAGCGCCAAACGCGCATTCGCGTTCGTCCGCAGACGACGCAGAGTCAGCTCGACCGCCTGCACATCCTCCAGCAGCTGCTGGGCGGAACGGCGGGTGCAGAACGCCTCCAGAGGCTCACGCAAATGCTCATTGACTAGCGGAGCCTGCGCCGACAGAGCCACCGTCAGCGCATCACGCAGAACCGTCTGAACCTGCGCCACGGAACGCAACAGCGTATCGGAGGAAACGCGCTTAGCGCGGCGCTTCTGTTGCTCCTCCAGACGGCGAACCTGCGCTCGCAAGGACGGAGAAACACGCTCACCCTCGCGAATACCCAGCAGTGCCAGAAGCTCCTGGCGTTCCTGCTCATCCTTGAGAGCGGAGACAGCCTGTGCGTCCTGGTTGGCAAGGTCGGTGAGCTTCTCAGCTGCGTTGAAAGCCGAAGAAATAGAACGAACATTCAGAATCAGGGAGGTAATCAACTCCCGACGAGCCATCGCCCGCTCATCGGTCGCCAAACGGTACCCCTCCTGCGCATCGCCCAGAGCCAGACGCGCCGCACGTTGCGCCAAAGGATCAGCCACACCGTGCGCCAGTAGATACTCGTGCACCTGCGCATCGGTAGGAACCGGCAACTGCACCGGACGGCACCGCGAACGAATCGTCACCAGCACATCGGTGGGGGAGGGCGCCGTCAACAACCAAATCGTATGTGGCGGCGGCTCCTCAATCGCCTTCAACAACACATTGGAGGTACGCTCCGGCATGCGCTCGGTGTCCTCGACCAGAATCACGCGCCAGCGACCTACGGTCGGGCGGTCCTGAGCCTTCATGACCAGCTCGCGCGCCTCATCAATGCTGATGTGCGTCGCCTCGGTACTAAAGTGCGTAAAATCTGCGTGCGAACCGTTCATGACGGTCACGCAGCCCTTGCACTGGCCGCAGCCGCGGTTCTGAGGGTCGGGCTGATCGCACAGCAGGGCGGCGGCGAAAACCTTTGCCGCCTCACGGTGAGGCGCACCGGTCGCACCCGTGAAAAGCCAAGCGTGCGTGGGGCGGGCGGCGGCGGCATCCGTGTGTAGTTGCTGGAGCTTATCGGCGGGAATCAGCAGGGTATCCCAGAGGCTCATGAGTCCTCCTTACCGGTGCGGACCAGCTCGCGAGCGGCAAGTAGAGGCTCAATCACCTCGAGCACGCGCGCGTGTACCTGCTCAATCGTTCCCACACCATCAATGATGCGGTGCGAACCGTTAGCGTCCTCGCGGGCGATTTGCTCGAACGCACCGTGAATGCGGGCCTTGAACGCGGCGCCTTCAGCCTCAATACGGTCGACGGTGCCGCGCTGATCCATGCGCTCCTGCTCGGCGCTCAACGGCACACTCAGCAGTAGGGTCGCGTCGGGTACCAGATCGGCGGTAGCCCAGCGGCTCAAATCGACGATGGTTTCAATACCCAGATCGCGGCCAACACCCTGGTACGCGGCGGAAGAATCAATATAGCGGTCACTGAGCACGATGGCGCCCTCAGCGAGCGCCGGGCGAATCAGCTGGGAGGCGTGAGCCGCGCGGGATGCCGCGAAAATCAGCGCCTCGGTGCGGTCGTCAATGGTACCCTGACCCGCTTCAAGGACGAGGGCACGCAGCTTTTCGCCAATCTCGGTGCCGCCGGGTTCGCGGGTGGTGATGACGCGGTATCCGCGGGTGCTGAGTGCTTCATTCAGTAGGGAGAGCTGGGTGGTTTTGCCGGCACCGTCGCCTCCCTCGACCACGATAAAAAGCCCGCGGCGACCGGTCGGGTCGGCGGGAAGATTCTGTGCATCGGGGGTGTAGCTGAGAGTATCCATCACCTTTAAGGGTACCGGGTCTCTTAGCTGCACCGGTGCGGTTTTGGTGATACCTCCGCGTGGGATTGAGCGCGTATCAAGGTAAAAAACATGTAAATCCTGCGTATCGTCACCCGTGCGGGCGTGCGTTCTGGGCGCGGGTGTGCCAGGCTTAAAGACATGAGTGCAGATAACCACGACATGAATTACTCCGCAGAGACCTTCGTCGTCTCTGGCGGTCGCCCGGCACACGAGCATGACGCGCCGGTGAACCCTCCGATCGTTCTTTCTTCTACCTACCGCGGTGTGGATGCCGTCAATATTGAGCAGGACCGTGTGTACGCCCGCTTCTCGAACCCCACCTGGGAGGGCATGGAAGAGGTTGTGGCGAAGCTGGAGAACGCTACCCAGCCCGGTCTGCTGTTCCCCTCCGGTATGGCTGCTGTCGCTGCTGTGATCGACCTGGTGCCGGTTGGTTCCATTGTTCTGATTCCGAAGCACGCATACATGGCGTCGGTGACCCTGTGCAAGGATTTGGAGCGCCGCGGCATCATTGAGCTTGTTCGCGTGGACATTGAAGACACCGAGAGCGTTATCGCCGCTATGGAGGATGCCGCATCCCGCACCGGCGTGACCCCGGAGAACGTGAACTACTCGGCACCGAAGGTCCTGGCGTGGCTGGAAAGCCCCACGAACCCGATGCTTGAGGTCGCTGACCTGCCTGCCCTGCTTTCTGCTGCTCGCCGCCTGGGCATTGTGACCGCGGTGGATAACACCTTCGCAACCCCGATTCTGCAGCGTCCCCTGGATTTGGGTGCTGACGTGGTGGTTCACTCCGCTACGAAGTTCCTCGCGGGCCACTCTGATGTTCTGCTGGGCATGACCCTCACCTCGAATGAGGAACTGTACAAGGCGATGCTGCACCACCGCATCACCAACGGCGCAATCCCCGGCCCCGTGGAGGCGTGGCTTGGCCTGCGCGGTCTGCGCACCCTGGCGCTGCGCGTGGAGCGTGCTGTAGAGAACGCGCAGGTTCTTGCAGAGCGCCTGAGTGAGCACCCCTTCGTGACTGAGGTGCGTTACCCGGGTCTGGAGAGCGACCGCGGTCATGAGGTCGCGAAGAAGCAGATGGATGGTTTCGGTGCGATTTTGTGCGTCACTCTGGAGACCGATGCGGCTGGTGCCCGTAACGTTGTGGAGGCGTTGAAGCTGTGGACTCCGGCAACCTCTCTGGGCGGCGTGGAGTCTCTGGTGGAGCGTCGTCGTCGCCACGGTAACGAGCCGGATTCGATTCCGGAGTCTCTGCTGCGCCTGTCGGTGGGTATTGAGAACGTGGATGACCTTTACAATGACTTGGTTGAGGCCTTTAAGGTTGTCCGCTAGGCACTTTGCTAGGGTTGTCTAGAGAAGCTGCTGATTCTAAGGAATACTATGTCTCCTATTCTGTTGGTCTGGTACGTGACCACTTTTGTTGATACGCTGCTGGCTATCGCTGGTGCCGTGGTTGGTGTGCTGGCTTTTGTGCGTGCGTGGATGTCTCCGGCGAACGCGTACGATTTTGCCGGTAAGCGCCCGAAGAACACATGGCTGGCTTTGACCGGTGGTTCTGCTGCGGTGTCGCTGTTTAGCGTTTTTGCTGCGGTGACTGGCGGCGGTAATACTGTGCTGATTCTTCAGCTGGTTGCTGCTGTGATTAGCTGCGTGTTCCTGGCTGGTGTGTGGCCTTCGGTGGGTCGCCGCCGTTTCTAGCGTTAGCTTTTGCGCTCGCTTTGGGCGATAGATGGTGAAGCCTCGTGCGCTGTCTGATGGGTTTGTCCCGGTCGGATGGTGTGCGGGGCTTTGCCCTTTTCTGGCGGGGTTTTTGAGCCTTTCGTTCTGGTAGAAAAGACCCTTATAAATTTTTGGGAGAATGCATATTTTCTAGGCTCTAAGGCATGACAAACCGGCGGGTAAATGAAAAAATAGAGGTATGACTTACAAACTAGTACTCCTGCGCCACGGCCAGTCCGAGTGGAACGAGAAGAACCTGTTCACCGGCTGGGTGGACGTTAACCTGACCGATAAGGGCCGCGCTGAGGCTAAGCGCGGCGGCGAGCTGCTGGCAGAGCGCAACATCCTCCCCGATGTTGTTCACACCTCCCTGCAGCGTCGCGCAATCAACACCGCAAACCTTGCACTGGATGCAGCAGACCGTCTGTGGATTCCCGTCAAGCGCACCTGGCGCCTGAACGAGCGTCACTACGGTGCTCTGCAGGGTAAGAACAAGTCCGAGATTCGCGAGGAATACGGCGACGAGAAGTTCATGACTTGGCGTCGTTCCTACGACGTTCCGCCGCCCCCGCTGGATGACAACGACCCCTACTCGCAGGCAAACGACCCCCGCTACGCGGATGTTGAGAACGCTCCTCGCACCGAGTGCCTGAAGGACGTTCTGGGCCGTATGCTTCCCTACTGGGAGTCGGACATCAAGCCCGACCTCGCAGCAGGCAAGACCGTTCTGGTTGCTGCACACGGTAACTCCCTGCGTTCGCTGGTCAAGCACCTCGAGGGTATTTCCGATGAGGACATTGCTGGCCTGAACATCCCCACCGGTATTCCGCTGTACTACGAGCTGGATGAGAACTTCCAGCCCGTCAAGCCCGGCGAGTACCTGGACCCCGAGGCTGCTAAGGACGCTATTGCTGCCGTAGCAAACCAGGGTAAGTAATACCTCCGGCAGGGTTTCACCCCTGTCATTGTGATGAGCCGTCCACCGTTGAGGTGGGCGGCTCATTGCGTTCTCTGTAAGGTTTCTGTACGGGGAGCGTGCCTGAGAAGAAGAGCGTTCGCCTGAGTGCTGGGTATCGGCCACATTTATACTTATGGGGTACCCGAACAGAAGGGAAGTACATGGATGCCGGTCTGATCGCCTTTATTGCGGGCATGATAGGTCTGCTGGTGGGCGTCCTGAGCATGAACGCGGTGGCGCGTAGTGAGCGGGAGCAGGAGCGTAGTTTGGTGTCGGCGCCGGCGTTGCGTGATGGTGCCGCTCAGGTGCTTGCTGTGATTGGTCGCGCCTACCTGGTGATTGATGAGGTGGGCGGCGTGGTTCAGGCTTCTCCGGGTGCATATGCGATGGGTTTGGTGCGTGGTCATACGGTGGCGTCTGATGAGTTGGCGGATATGATTCGCATGGTGCGTCATCGCGGTATTTTTGCGGAGCGTACTTTTGAGATTGACCGCGGTGAGGGTGAGGCGCTGGTCTTGGATGTGCGTGTTGCTTCGCTGGGGGACGAGTACATTTTGGTGCTTGCGGATGACCGCACTGAAATTTCTCGTGTGCAGCGTATGCGTAATGATTTTGTGGCGAATGTGTCGCATGAGTTGAAGACTCCGGTGGGTGCGGTGAGTCTGCTTGCGGAGGCTATTGAGCAGGCGAGTGATGACCCGGAGGCGATTGAGTATTTTGTGGGGCGTCTTCATAAGGAGACGCGCCGCCTGTCTGCGCTGGTGCGTGACATTATTGAGCTTTCGCGTCTGCAGTCGACCGATGTGATTGCGCGTGGTGGTCCGGTGTCGGTGCCTTCTTTGGTGGCTGATGCGGTGGACCGTTCGCATATTGTGGCGGAGGAGAAGGACATTCAGATTTCTACCCGCATCGAGGAGGTCCCCGAGGTGTACGGTGACGCCGAGCTGCTCGGTATTGCTGTGCAGAACCTGGTGGAGAACGCGGTGCGTTATTCGCCGGAGCATACGAAGGTGGATATTTGGGTGCACCGTGTGGCGGATCAGCTGCTGGTTGAGGTTGCTGATCAGGGCGTGGGTATCCCGGAGGACGAGCAGAAACGTATTTTTGAGCGTTTTTACCGGGTTGATCCGGCTCGTTCGCGTCAGACGGGCGGTACCGGTTTGGGCTTGAGCATTGTGAAGCACGTGATGACTCAGCACGGTGGCAGCGTGACGGTTCGGTCGATGCCGCAGGAGGGCTCGACGTTTACGTTGGCGTTGCCGCTGAATGAGGCTCCGGCCGCAGTGTAGTGTTAGCGGTATAGGTTTTATGGAATCGAAGGAAGTTATTGATGTCTAAAATTCTGATTGTTGAGGACGAAGAGGCCCTCTCGGATCCCCTTGCGTTTTTGCTGGGTCGTGAGGGTTTCCAGACGATTGTTGTGGACAACGGTCTGGATGCTCTGCCGGTGTTTGACCGCGAGGGCGCGGATTTGGTGCTGCTGGATGTGATGCTTCCGGGCATGTCCGGTATGGAGGTGTGCCGTAAGCTACGTGAGGTGTCTTCGGTCCCGATTATCATGCTGACGGCTAAGGATTCTGAGCTGGATAAGGTGCTGGGTCTGGAGCTGGGCGCTGATGACTATGTGACGAAGCCGTATTCTGCGCGTGAGCTGATTGCTCGTATCCGCGCGGTGTTGCGTCGTCGTTCGGCGGAGACTGATTCTGCTACTGAGTCGGTGCTGCAGGGCGGCCCGGTGCGTATGGATATTGACCGCCATGTGGTGACGGTTAATGGTGAAGAGATTTCTATGCCGCTGAAGGAGTTTGAGCTCCTGGAGATTCTGCTGCGCAATGTGGGTCGTGTGATGACTCGTGGCCAGTTGATTGAGCGCGTGTGGGGCGCCGACTATGTGGGTGATACGAAGACCCTGGACGTGCACATTAAGCGTCTGCGTTCGAAGATTGAGCCGGATTCTTCTGCCCCGCAGTATGTGGTGACGGTTCGCGGCTTGGGCTATAAGTTCGAGGCGTAGGCGGGCTTGAGACTGATGAGTTCTGCTTCTGCGGCGAATACTGCTGTGATTGTTTTGGCGGCTGGTTCGGGTACTCGCCTGGGTGAGCCGATCCCGAAGGCTGCTGTGCGTGTGCATGGTCGTACTTTGCTGGATTATGCGTTGGAGGGTGCGCTCGCTTCGGGTGTTGCGGAGCATGTGGTGGTGACTGTTCCTGCTGATTGTTCGGCGAGTTGCCCGGAGCTTTTGGAGGACGCCCGCCGTGCCGGTGCGTTGATTACTGCCGGTGGTGATACGCGTACTGCTTCGGTGGTTGCGGCGTTGGATGCTTTGAAGGATGCGCAGGTTCCGGTGGATTATGTGCTGATTCATGATTGCGCTCGTGCTTTTACTCCGCCGCAGGTGTATCACCGTGTGCTTGAGGGTTTGGGTGCTGAGAGCCCGCAGGGTGTTGTGCGTGCGGTGATTCCTGTGTTGCCGGTGGTGGATACGGTGAAGACTGTGGATTCTGCTGGTTTGGTGACGGGTACTCCTTCGCGTGCGCAGATGCGTGCGGTGCAGACTCCTCAGGGTTTTGAGGTGGCTGCCCTGTTGGCGGCACATGAGCGTAGCCGTTCCCTGCCTGCTGAGGAGGCTGAGCTGCTCACTGATGATGCGATGGCGATGGAGGCTGCGGGCGAGCCGGTATTGACGGTTGCCGGTGCTGCGGATGCGTTTAAGGTGACGACTCCGATGGATTTGCGGGTTGCTCGCGCGCTGTTTGGTGATTCTGCTGCCTAACCCTGCCGCCTAACGCCTCTTGTACCTGCCTCTGTAGTGGGGCGGGCGCTGCTGCTGAGAAGATGTTTGATCGATTGAAGGGTCCTGTGATGACTGTTATTCCTCGTGTTGGTACCGGTGTTGATGTCCACGCTTTTGGTGAGGAGGGCACTCCTCTGTATATTGCTGGTCTGCATTGGCCGGGTGAGCGTGGTTTGAGCGGCCATTCTGATGGCGATGTGGTGGCTCATGCTGCCGCGGATGCTCTTTTTGCCGCCTCCGGCACGGGGGATTTGGGCTCTAATTTTGGTGTGGACCGCCCGGATATGAAGGGCGCTTCTGGTGTTCGTATTCTTTCTGAGGCTGCGGCGATTGTGCGTGCTGCTGGTTTCGAGATTGGTAATGTGAGCGTTCAGCTGGTGGGTAACCGCCCGAAGTTCTCTCCGCGCCGTGATGAGGCGAACCGCGTGCTGAGCGAGGCAGCGGGTGCTCCGGTGACGGTGATTGCGACGACTACTGACGGTCTGGGTTTGACGGGCCGCGGCGAGGGCGTGGCTGCTATCGCGACGGCGCTGGTGTACCCGCGTTCGTAGGTGTTTGGCTGCTTCGAGCCATTCTGTAACCTATCGCTGATTTACCACCCCGGCGTCTGAACCGACCCCGTAGAATGAGAGTGTGACTATGCGTTTTTATGATTCAGCTTCCGCGACTATTCGCGAGTTTGAGCCCGTCGTGCCCGGTGAGGCGCGTATCTATTATTGTGGTGCTACGGTGCAGGGTGAACCGCATCTGGGCCATATCCGTTCGGCGTTGGTTTTTGACCAGTTGAGCCGTTGGATGCGTTACCGCGGTTTGAAGGTGACGACGGTCCGCAATGTCACTGATATTGATGACAAGATTTTGGCGAAGTCTGCTGATTCTATGGAGCCCGGTTTTGAGGGTGAGTTCCCGAATGAGCAGTGGTGGGCGCTCGCGTACCGTTTTGAGAAGGTTTTTGCTCAGGCGTATGCGGCGTTGGGTATTGATCCGCCGACGTATGAGCCGCGTGCGACCGGTCATATTCCGGAGATGTTTGCTCTGATTCAGCGTCTGATTGATCGTGGCCACGCGTATCCTGCACTGGATGATTCTGGTGACGTGTATTTTGATGTGCGTTCGTGGGATAAGTATGGTGCGCTGACGAATCAGAGCGTTGAGGATATGCAGGATTCTGCGGATGCTGATCCGCGCGGTAAGCGTGACCCTCGCGATTTTGCCCTGTGGAAGGGCTATAAGGAGGGTGAGCCGCTGACTGCTTCGTGGGAGTCTCCGTGGGGTCGCGGCCGTCCGGGCTGGCACCTGGAGTGCTCGGCGATGGCTGGTAAGTATTTGGGTTCGCGTTTCGATATTCACGGTGGCGGTTTGGATTTGCGTTTCCCGCACCATGAGAATGAGCTGGCGCAGTCGACTGCAGCTGGCGATGATTTCGCGAATTTCTGGATGCATAACGGCATGGTCACCTATGAGGGTGAGAAGATGTCGAAGTCTATCGGTAATACGATTTCGCCGGCGCAGATGCTGCAGATGGCCCGTCCGCTGGTGGTTCGTTATTACCTGGGTAGTGCGCATTATCGTTCGATTCTTGATTACCGTCCGTCGTCTCTGCAGGAGGCGGCAACCGCTATTGAGCGTGTTGAGGCGTTCCTTGCTGCAACTCAGGATGTGCTGAAGCCGGGTCGTGAGGTTCCGGAGGCTTTTGCAGAGGCTATGGATGATGACGTGAATATTCCGCGTGCTCTGGCGGTTCTGCATGAGCAGACTCGTGCGGGTAATGCGGCGCTTGCTGCTGGTGAGGATGCTTCGGAGGCGGCGAATGCTGTGATGGCTATGGCTGAGGTTCTGGGCTTGGCGCAGTTGATGAGCTTTAACGCTGAGGGCACTTCGGGTGCTGAGCATGAGGCTCTGGATGCGCTGATTCAGGCTGTGTTGGCGGAGCGTGCTGATGCTCGTGCTCAGAAGGATTGGGCGAAGGCTGATGCGATGCGTGATCTGTTGGCGTCTGCTGGTGTGCAGGTGAAGGATGGCGCGAATGGTTCGAGCTGGAGCGTTGGCTAGAGGGTGATGTGCCCCGCGTTTGTGCGTAAGGCTTAGGTCGCGCGGGTTTCTCTCGCGTAGACTCGTATTCATTACTTTGACGAAGGAAGAGAAGAATGGCTAAGGCAGGTTCGCGCCCGGGCGCTACCAGCAAGAAGAAGGGTGCTACTAAGGGCACTGGTGGTCACGGCCGTAAGGCGCTTGAGGGTAAAGGCCCTACTCCGAAGGCTGAGGACCGCGTTTATCACAAGGCGTATAAGATGAAGCGCGCGGCTGAGCGTCGTGCTGCTACCGGTACGAACCGTAAGTTCCAGACTCGTCTGGGCGGTAAGCGTGCTAGCGATGAGCTGGTGACTGGTCGTAATGCGGTGCTTGAGGCTCTGCGTACTGAGATTCCCTCGAAGCACTTGTACATCATGAGCCGTGTTGAGGTTGATGACCGCGTTCGCGAGATCATGACTATTGCGAATAAGCGCAATATTCCGATGCTGGAGATTCCGCGTAGCGAGCTGGATCGTTTGACTGATGGTTCTGTGCATCAGGGTGTTGCGATGCAGATTCCGCCGTACAAGTACCCGGACGCGACTGATTTGGTGCTGGATACTATGGAGCGTTGGCACTCGGGTAAGCTGTCGACTCCGCCGCTGTTTGTTGCTTTGGACGGTATTACTGATCCGCGTAACTTGGGTGCGATTATTCGTAGCGTGTCCGCATTTAGCGGTGATGGTGTGATTATTCCTGAGCGTCGTTCGGCTGCTGTGACCGCTGGTGCGTGGAAGACTAGTGCTGGTGCGGCTGCTCGTATTCCTGTTGCGATGGCGACTAATCTGACTCGCGTGATTCAGCAGGCTAAGGAGCAGGGTATTTTCGTGATTGGTCTGGATGGCGGTGGCGATATTGAGCTGCCGGCTCTGGAGCTTGCGAATGAGCCGCTGTGCGTGGTGGTTGGTTCTGAGGGTAAGGGTCTGTCCCGCCTGGTGACTGAGAACTGCGATCAGATTGTGTCGATTCCGATTGATTCGGCGATGGAGTCTTTGAACGCAGCGATGGCTGTGGGCATTACTCTGTACGATGTTTCTCGTCGTCGCGCTTCCGCGAACTAGAGTTTTGAAGCTAGCGAGCTACGGACTGTAGCTCTGTAGCTTGAACCCTATAGCTTGAACAAGGAGGGCGCCCCGTGAGGGGGTGCCCTCCTTTTCTGTGCTCTCCCCATATATAGGTGCTCATATATAGGGAGACTACAGAACTGGGAGGTACAGAACGGGGAAGTGCAGCGGTACAGATATGCGGGATACAGAGATGGGGGAGGGGGCGGAGCCCCTCTTCCCATCTTTTCTTCCCGTCTTCTCTTCTTATCTTCTTGATGCTGAGAGGCTTTTCTGCCCTTCTATATGGGCTCTTCAGGGAGCTTCTGCAGGTTTTTCGGGGTCTTTTGAAGGTTTTTAAACTTTTTTCAAAGAGCTTTTGAGGAGCTTATCCTGTGCTGACTAGGCGGTTTGGTGTCTGTGAGGGTGTTTGAGACCCTTTCAAGGCCTTATTTGTGGTCTACTTCACCCTAT
>ERZ1674177.7-NODE-7-length-62492-cov-21.936320_pt1 | contig 62492 bp, 49 predicted proteins | sample MGYA00581287_ERZ1674177 | MGnify/ENA primary metagenome ERZ1674177 (study PRJEB41354, sample SAMEA4873336) | human saliva metagenome | biome: human-associated habitat [ENVO:00009003]; feature: mouth environment [ENVO:08000002]; material: saliva material...
TGGGGCTGGAGTACTGGCCGTTGACCGTGTAGTAGAAGCTGTTCTTGTTCAGCACAATCTTGCAGTTCAGTGCCTGGCCAGTGGTGACCTTCTGGCGCAGCTTCATGGTGTGCAGCACGCGCGGGCTGGTCTGGTTGGGTTCGAAGCAGAGGATCTGCGCTACGGAGCCGCCGCGGTAGTTGGGGCGGATAGCGAGCACGTAGGTGCCGTCTTCCTGGTTTGCGGCGAACTTCTTGCCGATGCCGAAGGCGCCGTCGTGTTCGCGACCGAACGCAATGTAGCCGTAGTGACCATCCTGCTTCGGCAGTGCGCCGGTCCACTTCATGGAGAAGTCGAGGGTGTACTTTTCGCGGGTGGTGTAGTTCGCCAGCGGGCCGAGCAGTACGGATTCGTCGTAGCGCTGGTTGTGCACGATGGCGGTGCCGGTCAGGTCGGGCATGTCCGCTGCGACGGAGGGGTCGGCGGGCAGCATGCCGTGGGGACGCTGGCCGGTCTTAATCTTGACGCTGGAGTCGAAGGGGTCACCGATTACCCAGTAGGGGTCGGGGCACATGAAGCCCTTAACGCCCAGTGCCTTGTACTTTTCGTAGGCGGAGCGGCGGTGGATTTCCCAGACGATGACTGCCTTGCCGAGGCCGGTGAGGGCGCGTACGTTCTCCTCGCTCATGGAGCCCTGGGAAGCGCCGGTCGGCTTCTCGTAGTAGGGTACGCCGATGGCGTCCACGTTTTCGTGGCGTGCCATTGCGGAAATCTTGTCGATGGGGTCGCCACCGTCGAAGTAGCACCAGGTGGCGCAGCCTGCGGAGTTGGCAAGCTTCAGGTAGCGGGAGGTGGGCTTGAAGCCGCCGCTGCCGTCGCGGTACATCTTGATGACGGTGCGGCGCTGCAGGCCGCGTTCGGTGATGAACTTGACGAGGCCTGCCTGTGCGGGACCGTCCTTCGCTTCGAGGAACAGTACGACCTTCTTGCCGCCGACTGAGGCGTATTCGCCGCCTGCGGGTACGGCGTCAACCGCGGCGATGGCCTCTTCGAGGGTGGGGATGTCGTACAGGCCGGTCTTCTCGCCCAAGTTTTGGCGCATGTCAACCTTGTGCTGGCGCAGTTCGGCGAGGGTATGGCCGCGCACGTCCATGGACGCACCGGTGGTGCGCTTGATGTTGGTGTCGTGCATGCAGACGAACTGGCCGTCGCTGGTGGTGCGTACGGAAATTTCGACGGCGAGGGCGCCGCGGCGTACGGACTCTGCGTAGGCGTAGGCGGTGTGCTCGGGGCTGATGTTGCCGGCACCGCGGTGGGCGATGAAAAATTCATCGGTCTTGTAGAGCAGCTGATGTGCGGGGGAGCCGCTGTGTACTGCCGCGAGCTGTGCGCGGGTGCTGGCTGCGGCGTGGGCTTCGCCTGCCTGGAGCATGAGGGCGGCGGGTGCCAGTGCGGAGGCGCCGATGAAGCCGCGGCGGCTCAGATTCTTAGAGGTCTTCGGGAATGCAGTCACCGTAGTAGTCCTTTTTCTTTTATGAGTTGAGCGTAATGTGTGTGGTTGTTCATTGAAGTTTTGGTTTATAGCTGAGGGTCCGGATTCTCTCAACTCAAACTACAACTCTAAGTAGGATAACGATTTTTTATCGGTGATTCACTGCGTTTACAGGAAAATAGGGTATTATGTGCGCCTCATTCTTACCCGCGGTGTAATGCGGGTGAATGTGTTCCTCCTTTTCCGCCGCTTTTAATAGCGGCATTTCATGCGGCGTTAAAAAATTTCTCGTGTAACGAAAAAGGCCGCGCCTACAGCCCGATTGAGCCTACAGGACGCGACCTTTTGCGTTAAAACATTTTTCGCAGGTTTTTCACCGCTGTTGAAGCTGAGCTATTTTCGCTGGTTCAGCTTACTTCTTGGATGCCTGAGCGACGCGGTCACCGGCTGCGACGGGGCGGCGTGCCTCAGAGTCCTTGGAGATGTTGAACTTTGCGGTGTTGGTAATCATCACCATGGTTTCCTTGGAGGGGATGCGGCCCTCGATAGCTGCCCAGTCGACCTCGATGATGGGTGCGCCTGCCTCAACCTTGTCACCTACGTTAGCAATCTTGGTGAAGCCGTCGCCACCGAGCTCAACGGTGTCGATACCGATATGGACCAGTACCTCGCCGCCGTTTTCGGTGCGGAGCATGAATGCGTGCAGGGTGTCCTGAATCAGTGCGATGGTGCCTGCAACGGGTGCGACGATGGTGCCTGCGGTGGGGTTCACTGCGTAGCCGTCGCCCATAACGCCCTGAGAGAAAACGGGGTCGGAGACTTCGCTCAGCGGCAGGTACTCGCCGGTAGCAGGTGCGACGTAGACGTCTGCGGACGATGCTTCCTGTGCGGCAGCTTCCTTCTTCTTCTTGCCGAAACCGAACATATATGCTCCTTTTGGTCGTGTGGCGCTATGAATAGCGTGTATTTGTAGCGCTGATGCGTCCGCGTCGGATGCGGGCGTCGTTGCCTTCTTGGTTTCACACCGGGCGGCGCCTGCCTAAATTGCAGGGTTCGCACACTCCGGTGCATATGCACTCAGAATACAACACCTAAACCCGTAGCTCACGAGCTGAGGGTTATTCGACTCGAATTCTGCAAATATTCCGCAAATCTGGAACTTCAACTCACACTTCTGCACTCTTGAGGTCGCGAGTACACTTAGTGAAGGACTGGCACCCCTCCCCCGAGCCGGTGCCCATAAGAGAGAAAAGGCTGAAACTGATGACTGAAGCGGCTGAGACCGTTCTTGAAGTATTTATTCCGGGCCCCGGTGAGAACCCGGAGGATCCGCAGGATATGGAGCGCTCCGAGTTCCTGGGCGCTGCACAGGAGGCTCTGGATTCGGGCGTGGACATTGAGGTGTACTCCACCGACTCCTACCCGTCCGCATTTGAAGAATGCGCACCGGTGGCGGAGCAGATTGAGATGAACGGCCGCGAGGTTCTGCCGCTCATGCTGGTCAACGGCGAGGTGAAGGTGTCCTTCGCGTACCCGACCGCCGAGCAGATTAAGCGTTTTGCGCGCGCCCACCTGGTCGCCCAGCCGAAGGCGAACGCGGCAGCGGCTGCGTGCGGCCCGTCCGGTTCCCCGGCGGCGTCGATGATTCCGAACCTGAGCGGCGAACCCGCCGGTTTCGCGGCAACCCTGGCGGGTAAGGCACCCCAGCCGGTCGGCGGCCCCGAGATTGGTAACCGCGTGAACCTCATGGGTGGCGACACCGGCGACGGTATCCCCACCTCCGGTTCGGTGGCTGTGAAGTCCGGCGGCTGCGGATGCGGTGGTTGCGGCTGCGGCGGCAAGTAAACCCGCCCCTGCCGGCAATGAGCGCCCGGCTCACCCGGTTCTAAACTGCGCACCCAAAGAACTGCATAAACAAAGAGCGGTGCCCGCCTCCTCGTGATGAGGAAGCAGGCACCGCTTTCGCTTAACGAAGCTTAGGTTCACACCCGGCAGCACCTACGGGAGCTGCGGCGGGCGAACAGCACCTTACTTGATGGAGGTACCGACGGAACCGAGCTGCTGGCAAGCCTCGACCACGCGTGCGGCCATGCCTGCCTCTGCAGCTGCACCCCAAACGCGGGGGTCGTAGGTCTTCTTGTTGCCGACCTCGCCGTCAACCTTCAGCACACCGTCGTAGTTGCTGAACATGTGGCCAGCAACGGGGCGGGTGAATGCGTACTGGGTGTCGGTGTCGATGTTCATCTTGATAACACCGTAGGACACTGCGTCTGCAATCTCCTGCTCGGTGGAGCCGGAACCACCGTGGAAGACCAGGTAGAAGGGCTTGTCACCCTTGCCGTACTTAGCGCCGACCTCGGTCTGAATTTCCTTGAGCAGCTCGGGGCGCAGGTGAACGTTACCGGGCTTGTACACGCCGTGAACGTTACCGAAGGTCAGAGCAGCCATGTAGGTGCCCTTCTCGCCCAGGCCGATTGCCTCAACGGTCTTGATTGCGTCTGCAACGGTGGTGTACAGGGAGTCGTCGATAGCGCCTTCAACGCCGTCTTCCTCACCACCAACGGCACCAATCTCAACCTCGAGAACGAGCTTTGCCTTGGAGGTACGCTCGATCAGCTCAGCAGCGATCTTCAGGTTCTCGTCCAGGTCGATTGCGGAGCCGTCCCACATGTGGGAGTTGAAGATGGGGTCTTCACCGCGAGCAACAGCCTTCTCGGACTCTGCCAGCAGGGGCAGAACGAAGCCGTCCAGCTTGTCCTTGGGGCAGTGGTCGGTGTGCAGTGCAATGTTCACGTCGTACTGCTTAGCAACCTCGCGTGCGTATGCTGCGAAGGCCAGGGAGCCAACGACCATGTCCTTCTTGGAAGCGCCGGACCAGTATGCTGCGCCACCGGTGGATGCCTGGATGATGCCGTCCGAGCCAGCCTCTGCGAAGCCGCGGATTGCAGCGTTCAGGGTCTGGGAGGAGGTCACGTTCACTGCGGGGTACGCGAAGCCCTTTTCCTTCGCGGTCTGCAGCATTTCTGCGTAAACTTCGGGGGTTGCAATAGCCATATGCTGACTCCTTGGATAGATGCGACCGGTTACCGATGCTGGGCCGGTTCACCATATTTTGTTGGCGCGCGAGACGCCTCCTACTCGCACTATTTTACCAAGATACGACTTATTTATCGTTAATTTTTTGTGGGTTTTTTTGGGTTTACTGCAGCGAAATTTTCGCGAAATACCGCGGTAAAGTAGAGGTGTTAATGACTTGATGTCTTCTGTGCGTGCAGGCCAGCGTACACATCACCCAGACGCGACGAAAGGAACCTCCCATGAGCAAGGCGAGCGCTAAAAATAATCCGAAACAGCTCGACGCAAAACGTGAGAAGCGTGCCCGCCAGGCGCAGCGTCGTGCTGAGCGTGAGCATCCGAATGCGGCGGCTATTGCCCCGGTGCGCGCGCAGTTGGATGAGGTTCTGGAGCGTAAGAGTCGGCATGTTTTGGGGCACGGCGATATGGCGAAATCCCTTGAGTTGATGGAGAAAATGCGTGATGAGGGCGCGAGTGACCACGAGATTGATGTGGCGCTTGCGGAGGCGAAGCTACCCTCGGTCGTGCAGGTGGGCCGTAAGTCGTTGATGCGTTGGCCGAGCTGGTGGTGGTTGAATCGTCGTGAGCGCGCGTTGCGGGCGAAGATTGACCGCCTGATGGAGGGCTAAGTCCCCGTTTTGAATAGGTTGTGAGAGCACCCCGTTGTGGGTGCTCTTGTGCTGTGCGGTGGTGGGATAATTGATTTTTTGGACTCAGGGTTCAATTAATCTATTTCACAAAACAATGAAAACCACACAATACAACATGAACCAAATATATTTATAAGATATGCATTATATGTATATAAATTGTTACGTGATGCGAGTTATATTACCTAAATTACCGTGCTATAGTCATTACAACCCGCAGACGTGTTCCCAACCACATTTCGTGTAACACGTGCTTCAGACGTAACTATCCAAGGAGGTATAGCGTGAGCACCTCACCGAACAAGAACCCGCAGACTTCTGCAGCGGATCAGTACACTAAGCCCCCCACAGATGACCCGTTCGCACACGAACAGGAAGGCTTCCACAAGGGGCTTGGCGCACGTCAGCTCCAGATGATCGCCATCGGTTCCGCAATTGGTACCGGCCTGTTCCTGGGCACCGGTAGCCGCCTGCAGGACGCAGGCCCCATGCTCGCCGTTATCTACGCCGTCATCGGCTTCTTCGGCTACCTGATTCTTCGAGCCCTCGGCGAGCTGATCCTTCACCGCCCTTCCTCGGGCTCCTTCGTCTCTTACACCCGCGAATTCTACGGCGAAAAGGCCGCATTCGTATCCGGATGGCTGTACTGGCTGAACTGGGCAATGACCGCCGTTGCAGACGCCACCGCTATCGCTATCTACATCAGCTGGTTCGGTCGATACAACCAGTTCTTCGCAGATATTCCCCAGTGGCTCAGCGCATTCATCGTCGTTATCGTCACTGTGGCTCTGAACCTCATCTCCGTGAAGCTCTTCGGTGAGCTGGAATTCTGGTTCGCGCTCATTAAGATTCTTGCCCTGCTGTCCTTCATGGCGGTAGGTATCTGGTACCTGGTCTTCGGTGAACCCATCAACGGCGTCACCCCCGGCCTGAGCCTTATTGCAGCCAATGACGGCTTCTTCCCCAACGGTATTCTTCCCGCTCTTATCGTGGTTCAGGGCGTTGTGTTCGCCTACGCCGGTATTGAGCTGGTCGGCACCACCAGTGGTGAAACCAAGAACGTTGAGAAGGTTATCCCCCGCGCTATCAACACCGTGATTTGGCGTATTGCGATCTTCTACGTTGGTTCCGTGGTTCTGCTCTGCCTGCTCATGCCCTACACCGCATACAAGGACGCAGAGTCGCCGTTCGTGACCTTCTTCGACGCTATCGGCATTGACGGTACCGCACCGATTATGCAGCTGGTCGTTATTACCGCGGCTGCTTCCTCGCTGAACGCTGGCCTGTACTCCACCGGCCGTATCCTCCACTCGATGGGTGTTGCAGGTTCGGCACCGAAGTTCACCACCAAGGTGTCCCGCTCCGGCGTTCCGGTGGCAGGTATTCTGCTGACCGGTGTGATTGGCCTCTTCGGCGTTGTGCTGAACTTCTTCGTTCCCGAGCAGGCGTTCGAGGTCGTGCTGAACATCGCATCCGTGGGCACCATGGCTAGCTGGGCGGCTATCGCAATGTCGCACCAGAAGTACCTGAAGCTGGTCGGCGAGGGCAAGTACAAGCGCCCCAACTACCGCGCACCCGGCGGTCGCTTCAGCGACTGGGCTGTGATGGTCTTCCTCGCTGTTGTGCTGGTGCTGATGGCACTGGATTACCCGGTCGGCACCTACACCCTGGCATCGCTGCTGCTGGTTATCCCGCTGCTGATTATCGGCTGGTACACGGTTCGTGACCGCGTCAACGAGATTGCTCGCGTCCGTGAAGGCTACACCGGTTCCGTGCCTGTGATTGCTGCCCGCCCCGTGGTGAAGAAGCTCGTTCCGGAGCCTCGTACCCACATTGACCTGGGTGAACTGGACGCTGAGGACGAGGACAAGCCGAAGGGCAACTAACCCGACGGCTGCCTCCGATCCCGTAATATCCCAGTGAAATCCCGGTGAAGGCGATGAGGGGGTTCTAGACCCTAGCCCGTAGGTTCCAGGAGTTCTAGAACCCCCTCCCTGCACGTTTTTCGTGTTCGTTCCGTATTACATCCGTGTAATACATAAAGCAAAGTACATATCTACAGCATTTCTAATACGGTGTGTCCTGCAATATATTTTGAGATAATAGATATCCGCAGTGACCACCAGATGCACAAAGAAGTTTTGTGCAGATATTCAAAGGAGAAAATCATGACTGAACGTCCTAGCGCACACGCGGTGGAATTTGTTGACGTCGCCTCGATGGCGAAGTGGATTCAGAAGGACGGCGTAGGCAACATCATTGCCGGCATGGTCGACTTCCTCGAAGAAGACTTCAAGAAGTGGCAGAGCTTCGACAAGATTCCGCGCGTCGCCTCCCACACCCCCTTCGGTGTGATTGAGCTGATGCCCACCTCCGACAACATCACCTACTCCTTCAAGTACGTGAACGGCCACCCGTCGAACCCGGCACGTGGCTTCCAGACCGTGACCGCGTTCGGTCTGCTCGCTGACGTGGACAACGGCTACCCTGTGTTCCTGGCTGAGATGACCCTGCTGACCGCGCTGCGTACCGCCGGTGTGTCCGCCATGGTTGCTAAGCATCTGGCACGCAAGGATTCGAAGAAGATGGCGATGATTGGTACCGGCTCTCAGTCTGAGTTCCAGGCGCTGGGTATGCGCGCTGTGCTCGGCATTGAGGACCTGTCCGTCTACGACGTTGATCCGCACGCGATGGAGAAGTTCCGCCGTAACCTGGAGCCGCTGGGCTTCCGCATCCACCTGGCTAAGGACGTGGATGAGGCTGTTGAGGGCGCCGACATTATTACCACCTGCACCGCCGATAAGCAGCAGGCGAAGGTTCTGCTGGACCGCCAGGTGAAGCCCGGCGTGCACCTGAACGCTATTGGTGGCGACTGCCCCGGCAAGACCGAGCTGGAAAGCGAAATTCTGGACCGCTCCACCGTGTTCGTTGAGTTCCCGCCGCAGACCCGCATTGAGGGCGAAATTCAGCAGAAGGACCCGGACTTCCCCGTGGTGGAGTTCTGGAAGGTACTGACCGGTGAGGAGCCGGGCCGCGTGTCGGATGAGCAGATTACCCTGTTTGATTCGGTGGGCTTCGCAATTGCTGACTTCTCGGGTCTGCGTTACGCCCGTGCGGCTACGCAGGACACCGACCTGCAGCAGTTCATTGACCTGGTTGCTAGCCCGGATGATCCGAAGGATCTGTACTCGCTGGTGAACGTTAACGTTCCGGTGGGCTAAAGGACTAAAGTAACCTGACGCTGAGTGGCCTTGAGCTGGCGAGCCTGTAGGTGCGCCGGCGTAGGCTGCGAGGTTGAGAGTGAATAAAGTGAGGGCCGGGGAGTGGTAACACTCCCCGGCTCCTTCTTGTGAAATTTTCGTGTGCGCGGATTTTCTTGTGGGCAACTTGTGGGCATTCTGGGGCTGGTTCGCCCGTTCTGCCCTTCAGGTGGGTGCGGCTACTGGCGGGTGGCGATAATTTCGCGCGCCTTCGCCACATGCTTTTCTTTCTCTTCTTTCAACTGGTTAAGCTTCGCCTGGTTCTTTTCGATGAGAGGCCCCTGGTAGGACGCCTCAATATCACCCAGACGCTGGGCCATACCAACCTTCTGGTTACATTCCGCTTCGATGGTTGCGAGGCGAATTTCCTCCGGCTTAGCTTCTTCGTTGCCTTGGGAGGAGGTCATGAGATGTGCGCTTTCTTCGGACAACCAGTCGCTCTCTCCTTCCCTGGGGGTTAGCCCGCGTTCACGCAGGCAGGTCCACCATTCTGAGCGAATATTTTTCCACTCATCGGTTTGGGAGGCGTAGGTGTATGCCTGTGAGTTGAGCTCTCCTACAAACCGGTATTCTTTTTCGTCCAGTTCGACGTCAGAGAATGCGGCTTTCACCTCTTCTTGGCACTGGGCGTTGATGTCGTCTGATGCTGAATCGTCTGGGCCTCGGGATTCCTTCTGGGAGTACCCGTACTTTTTGGCGTACTCGACGTTCCAGTTGCCGTATAGCCCCCCGGGTTGCGGGGTGTCTATTGAGGGCACAGCGTAGGACTGCCCGTGGTGCGCGTAGCATTCGGACATGAGCGTGTGCCACGCCGTGCTCACCGTACGGACTGTTAGTTCATCGAAGGCATACTCGTCCAGTGGAAGATGTATATAGTTCTTTGAATAATCGAGAATAGCTTTTCGTGAGGTGTCCCGCTCGGCGCTGTTGGAGCAGGACACGCACGCCCCCAGCAGGCAGAATACTGTTACCGCAGAGAGAGCCTTACGCATAGGCTTTTCCTCCTCCATACCTCGTTGTAACGTTCAAACGGAGTTACCCCAATTATCCCAAGGGCTCCTATCTGCTTGCCGCTGATATCTACTGGTGGGTGGCGATAATTTCACGCGCCTTCGCTATCTTCGCGTCACGTTCAGCCTTCAACTCATTCAGCAACGCCTGATTCTTCTCAATCAAAGGCCCCTGATAGGACGCCTCAAGATCACCCAGACGCTGAGCCAACCTCACCTTCTCACTACATTGAGCTTCAATGGTTGCCAGGCGGATAACCTCCTCCAATACTTTGGGATCATCAGCATTCAGATTGGCCGTTTCTTTGCTCGTCCATTCACCGTCCCCGGTGCGAGGCGTCAACCCTTCCTGACGCTGGCAGTCCCACCAATCTGAGCGGGCTTTCTTCCATTCAGGGTCAGCCTGCGCACGCTGGTACGCTTCGCCACTGATACGACCGACGGGGCTGTACTTTTTCTCATCAGCCTCATCAAAATAGAGCATATCCAGTTCTTCCCGATGCTCTTCGCGGCAGCTGGCCCTGACGTCTTCAGGGATGCTCTCATAAATCCTTTCCTGCTCTTCTCTGACTTTGCTGGACGTAAAATGATTCGCCGCATGCTTCACGTTCCAGGAGCCGTACTGGGAGGCGTTGCCAGAAACCAAGCCGTTTTCTAGAATTTCAAAATCGTATCCCTTTTTCGCATAGCACTCTTTAAGAATCAACAAATACGCCCTATATGTTATATCTAGGGCCTGGTCACTCATGTCGTATTCATCGAGCGGAAGAGTAATGTAGTTATTTTCAAAATCCAGCTGGGCTTTGAGGCTAGTATCTTTAGGCGCAGCGGCGCAAGAACTTAAAGCTAAAGCAAAGCAGGCGAACAGAGCAGCAGATTTCTTCATTGTTACCGACTCCTTTCAGGGGAATGACGTCGCGGTCATTCATATGCACAACCCGCAACCATTGGCGAGCCGAAGCCAGGAAATCCATCGCATACCCTAAACCGAAATTGAGAGTGCGATTCTCACATCTCCTGTGATTTGCGTTAACACTAACACGCCTAGGTAATTCCATGCGTGGTTTAAGCCACCCCAACCCCCAACAAAAAGGTTCCGACGCGCACACAACGCATCGGAACCTTTAAACACCTCATAAACAGCCGCCAGGCTACGACGGAATCTGACCAAACACATGGCGGCGAACCCACGCATGCATCGCAATACCCGCAGCCGTCGCCGCATTCATCGAACGCGTTGACCCAAACTGCTCAATCGACAGAGTATCCCTAGCCGCCGCATGCAACTCCTCCGACAGGCCCGGGCCCTCCTGACCAAAAACCAGCACACACTTCTTCGGCAGGTCATAAGTCTCCAGGGGCACCGAATCCGGAAAAATATCAATACCAATAATTTCCAGACCCTCAGCCTGCGCCCACGCCACAAAATCCTCAATCGTCGGATGATGACGCACATGCTGATAACGATCCGTCACCATCGCACCACGACGATTCCAACGGCGACGCCCAATAATATGGACCTCCTTCGCCAACATCGCATTCGCAGTGCGCACCACCGTGCCAATATTCAAATCATGCTGCCAATTCTCAATCGCCACATGAAAATCATGGCGGCGCGTATCCAGGTCAGCAATAATCGCGTCCATCGACCAGTAACGATACTTATCCACCACGTTACGGCGGTCGCCCTCACGTAGCAGCTCCTCATCCCAATGGTCACCCTCAGGCCACGGGCCCTCCCACGGGCCCACACCCACCTCAAAACGGGCAGTACCCTGCTCAGTACCCTCAACAGCCTCAGCTACAGCCGCCTCAGCAGGCACAGCCTCAGCAGGTACAGCCTCAGCAGGCACAGCCTCAGTCGCCTCACGATTCTCAACCATCACAACCACCTTCACGCCAACAACCAGCGCCACGACCGGCGCCCACAGAGCCATCTTACAGACAAAAACCCGCGCCACCAGCCACACACAGTAGCCAGCGGCACGGGTTCACCCGCCGCAGCGGAACGTCTTAAAAATTCACGAGGTCCTAGTCCAAGCTAGTAGAGACTAGTCCAGGCCCAGCTCATCCTTCGAGTACGCGTACAGGCACGGAACGCCCGCAACCTCTTCCACATGCTCCTTAGCGCCGGTCGCACGGTCAACAATCACAGCAACCGCCACAACCTCAGCGCCAGCCTTACGCAGCGCCTCAACAGCAGTCAGCGCAGAACCACCGGTAGTGGAAGTGTCCTCAACAGCAACCACGCGGCGACCCTCAACGCTCGGGCCCTCCACCTGACGGCCCATGCCGTAAGACTTCTGAGCCTTACGCACCACAAACGCGTCAATCGCACGGTCCTGATCACCAGCAGCACGCATAATCGCGGTACCCACCGGGTCAGCACCCATAGTCAGGCCGCCAGCAGCCTCAAACTCGATGCCGTTCTTATCCAGCAGGTCCAGCATGACCTGACCGACCAGGCGAGAAGCCTCGTGGTGCAGGGTGATGCGGCGCAGGTCAACGTAGTAGTCGGCTTCCTTGCCGGAGGCGAGGACCACGTGCCCGCGCACCACAGCCAGCTCAGAAATCAGCTGGCGCAGGCGTTCACGGGCTTCTTCAATGGGGAGATTTTCAGAAAGCTTAGTCATAGTTCAAGTGTAGCGGCTCACGTACAGGCGGCGCAGGCTATTCCCTGCACTATTCCAGCCCTAGGCTATTCCACCACGCGACCCACCGACGGCGGCAACGCAGCACGCAACTTCGTCAGCATCTCCTCATACTCGGCGGTCGGGTCGGAATCAGCCACGATAGCGCCACCGGCGGCAAGAGTCACCGTGCCCTCATCGTGCGCCACGAGCGTGCGAATCACAATCGACAGGTTCGCCGAACCATCCGCCGACACAAAACCCAGAGCACCCGAATACACGCCGCGAGCGCGACCCTCCAGGCCCTCAATAATCTGCATGGTCGAAGGCTTCGGCGCACCCGTCATCGAACCACCCGGGAAGCACGCCCGCGCGGCAGCCACCGCGGAAATTCCCTCACGCAGACGCGAACTGACCGTAGACACCAGCTGATGCACCGTCGAATAGCTCTCCACGCCCATGAGCACGGGCACGCGCACGGACGCCGGGTCAGACACCGTAGACAGGTCATTACGCAGCAGATCCACGATCATGAGGTTCTCGGCGCGGGTCTTCTCATCGGTACGCAACCATGCCGCCGCCGCGGCGTCTTCTTCCGGAGTAACGCCACGAGCGATCGTGCCCTTAATCGGCTTCGTCTGGGCGTTGCGGTGCGTATCCACGCTCAAAAAACGCTCCGGCGAAGAAGAAAGCACCGAAAAATCACCGCACCGCAGATACGCCGCATACGGCGCCGCATTGTGGGCGCGCTGGCGGCGGTACAGCTCAAAGAAAAGCTCCTGGCTCGGATTCTGGATGCGCGCGTTCGTCTGCGCGGTCAGGCACACCTCATAGCTGTTACCCTCGTAGATTTCGTGCTGACTAGCACGAACGGCGTCCATGTAGGCTTCCGCTGCGGGTGCCGGGAAGAGCAGGAGCTCGGCGAGCTCAGGGGCATTTTCAGGGGCGTTGACGGGAGCATTTTCGGAGGCGCACTCCCCTGCCGCACTCAGCGCCGCATTCAGCACCGGAGTCAGCGCCGCGCTCAGCAGCTGTTCCGCCGCCTCACACCACGACTCATCGCCCACCAGCCAGCTACGCGCCGCAGCCCCCGGGCGGGCATGCTCATGCACCAGGTAGCGGACCGCCGGCAACCACAGAGAATCCGGGGTCGGCGCCTCATGCGCCGGCAGGTAGCCGGGCACCGGGTGGCCGTGCTCCATGCCCATGGCGGCACGCGCCTCATAGCCGAAATAGCCCACGTAACCGCCACACAAACCCGCGGGCAGGCCGGTTGCCACCGCGGCATCCGGGTGCACGCGCGGTGCGCAGGCAAGCGCCGCCTCCAACTGAGCGAAGGGGTCTTCCCTGCCAGACTCAGCCGCCGCACGCGCCGAATCTACGCGCAAGGGCGACAGCTGCGCCGGAACCACACCCACATACGAGGCAACCGACATGGGCGACTCCTCGCGCGCCGAATCCAGCCAGAAGGAGTACTCGGCGCCACCGCTCATCAACGGGTACGCTTCCTCGCAGTTCACCGCGAAAGGAAGCGGGCGCACGATAAGCTCCCGCGTCTGCGCATCCCACGGGATGCTCTGCAGAATACTCGGCAGGGCATGAGGGGACGCAGAAGCGGGAGCGTTCGGGGTAGAAAAAATACGGTCCGCGGAAGTTTCAGTCACGGACTCCATTGTATGGCGTGCAGGCGAACTGGCGGTTTAGTGAACGACTGCGGGTGCTTCGCCGTTTTCGCTGGTCATCGGCAGGCCGGCAGCGAACCATGCGCTGGTGCCGCCCGCAATGTTGTGTGCGGCGTAGCCGTGCTCGCGCAGGAAGGTTGCCGCGCGGTTCGAACGGCCGCCGCCGTGGCAGATGACGTAGAAGTCTTCGCCGGGTGCGGGCAGTTCTTCCAGACGCTCAGCGATGGTGCCGAGGGTGATGTGCTTGGCGCCGGTCGCGTGGCCACCCTCCCACTCGTAGTCTTCACGCACGTCGATGATGGTTGCGCCTGCGGGAACGTCGCGGGGGTCAACCTGGGGTACAGCAGTCATGGGGTTCTCCTTTGAATTGAACTAGCCTTTGAATTGAACTAGGACGAGCCGGTCGGCACGGTGGGGTGCCGGGTGGGCATAGTTGTGGTTCCACTCTATCGCTTTGGGGGTGTGCGGCGCATCTAGCCCGGTATTTGGGGGTTTGTGAGATTCGGAAATGATGCATACGAAAAAATCGAAATGGTTTTTCATGCACTGATTGATAGTTCAATCTTTGAAATATATAAACACAATATGTATACATATGCACCCACAAGGGTATAGACTTAAACACATATTGCCCGGGTCACACAGAACCCCAGGCTTGCACAGAAAAGAATTACCACCATGTCCAACACCATCACAGGTGCCGAACCCAAGGAAACCAAGACCTTCTTCGGCCACCCGCGTATGCTCGCGAACCTGTTCACCGTAGAAATGTGGGAGCGCTTCTCCTTCTACGGCATGCAGGGCATCATGATCTACTACCTGTACTACACCGCCGACAAGGGCGGCCTGGGCCTCGACAAGGACCTCGCCACCGGCGTTATCGGCGCGTACGGTGCAGTCGTGTACCTCATGGCAATCCTCGGCGGTATCCTCGGTGACCGTATCCTCGGCCCCGAGCGTACCCTCTTCTACTCCGCCATCGGCATCATGGCGGGTCACATCTCCCTCTCCCTCATCCCCGGCATCCCCGGCGTGGTGATTGGTCTGCTGCTGGTCGCTATCGGCTCCGGCGGTCTGAAGAGTAACGCATCCGTGCTGGTCGGTTCGCTCTACAGTGACAACGACTCCCGCCGCGACGCAGGCTTCACCATCTTCTACATCGGTGTGAACACCGGTGCACTGCTCGGCCCGATCCTGACCGGTTGGGGCTGGCAGACCGGCGGCTTCCACCTCGGCTTCGGCCTTGCCGCAATCGGTATGGCTGCCGGCCTGATTCAGTACTCGCTGACCCGCAAGAACCTGCCCGCCTCTGTGCACCACGTGGGTACCCCCTTCACCGGCGCCCAGAAGCGTAACTTCTTCCTGGCACTGGTCGGTATCGTCGTCGTTCTCGGCATCCTGCTGGCGACCGGTCTGATGACCGCAGACAACCTCAAGAACTGGGTCATGGGCTTCATCTTCATCGGCGCTATCGCCCTGTTCGCTCAGCTGCTGAGCGCCAAGGACGTAACCTCCGATGAGCGTTCCCGCGTCACCGCGTTCATCCCCCTGTGGATTGCAAACGCCGTGTTCTGGGCACTGTACCAGCAGCAGTTCACCGTCATGGCGGTGTACTCGGATGAGCGCCTCAACTGGAACATCCTGGGCATGGAGCTGAGCCCGAACCTGGTCAACTCCATCAACCCGATCTTCATCATCGTCTTCGGCATGATGTTCTCCGCCCTGTGGACCAAGTGGGGTGACCGCCAGCCGGTCACCACCCTGAAGTTCTCCGCAGCGCTGATTATCATCGGCCTGGCGTTCTGGATCTTCCTCGCTCAAGCAGGCGTTCAGAGCGTGAACGTCGGCTGGATCGTGCTGATTCTGTTCGTCTGCACCATCGCTGAGCTGATTATTTCGCCGGTGGGTATTTCGCTGGCGACCAAGCTCGCACCGAAGGCGCACCGCGTGAACATGATGGCGCTGTACTTCACCTCCGTGGCAATGGGCACCGTGCTGTCCGGTTGGCTGGCTCCGTTCTACAGCATGGAGACTGAGGTTCCCTACTTCACCTGGATGGGTATTATCACCATCGCGACCGGTATTCTGCTGTTCCTGGTGCACAAGCCGGTTCAGAAGATGATGCGCGGCGTGAAGTAACCGCAAAGTTGCTTGTCTGCACTGCTGACTCGCTGTTTTCAGGCGGCGTGAGCGTGTATAGGCGAGCGTATATTAGGCTAGGGGCCCCGAATCCTTGAATTACCAAGGGTTCGGGGCCTTTGCTGCACGCCCTGGTATCCGGAAGTGCCAGCAAGTTGAGGAGGTTCAGGAGGGGCGGCTTTAGGGGCGTTCGGGGCCTTTTCCTTAATGAGACAATCCGCGCGGATTTTCTTATTAAGCGCCTTAATAAGAAAATCGAAGTGTATTGTCTTATTAAGACCCCCCATACGACCAGCAAGACGACACCGATGAAGAGGAGGAGGGAGGAGGAACCATGCCCTCAGCCATCACCTGGCCCGCCCTCACATGGGAGCCGCAAACCCCCTGGGTTCACCGCGACGCCCTCGCCTCCCGACGCGCAACGCGCCGCAACTCCGGCCCCTTCTCCAGCGCCGTACCCGCCTCCATTGCCGCACTCAACGTCGAACTCAGCCCCGCACTGCGAGTGCGCCTCCAAGAGAACGCCACCGCAATGACCCGCTTCGATGAGCGACTCCACCACATCGGCGGCATCCCCTTCTCGGCAGTTCTTCTGCGCGGCGAATCCGCCTCCAGCTCACAGATTGAAAACCTTACCGTTAGCGCACGCAGGCTCTCGCTAGCTGTCCTGGGTGCAAGCGGGTCGAAGGTCGGCGTTAACGCCGAGCTGGTGGCGCGCAATGTTCACGCCATGCGTGCAGCCTTGAACACCGCAGAGAACATTAGCGTCGATAATATCCTCGCGATGCACCGCGAACTGACCCGCGGCCTGCAGCAGGACTCCGGCGTACTCCGCACCCAGTGGGTGTGGATTAAGGGTGATTCACCCGTCGCCGCCGACTATGTGGCACCGCATCACGAGCGGGTTCCTGCCGCCCTCGAAGACCTTGTAGCCTTCATGAACCGCCGCGATATTGACCCCCTCGCACAGGCGGCTATCGCGCACGCCCAATTTGAAACGATCCACCCTTTCACCGACGGCAACGGCAGAACCGGACGAGCCCTCATCTCCGCGCTCCTGCTCGCCTGCGGCGTCACTCGCCACGTGATTCTGCCCATCTCCTCCGGGCTGCTGCACGATACTGACGGGTACATTCAGGCGCTCACCGACTACCGTGCAGGCGATGCTGAGCCCATCATCGAGCTCTTCATCGACGCCGCGCAGAAGGCAATCACCAACGCAGAACTCCTGGCGCAAGACATTGAAACCCTGCGCGATGAGGTGCTGTCCATTGCCCAGCGTAAAACCCCTCTCCTGCGTTCCCTCACCGACCTATGCTGCACTGAGCCCGCCTTCACCGCGCACATGGTGGAGGAGCACACGCAGGGGTCCCGAGCTAGTGTGTATCGCCTCCTCAACCGCATGGTGGAGTTGCAGATTCTGCGTGGAGAGCGCGTCAAAATTCAGGGGCAAAAAGTGTGGACTGTCCCCGCTCTCAACCGCGCCCTCGACGACTTTGCGACACGAGCAGGACGACGCGGATAGATGCGCCATCGGGTTCGACAACCCGCGCGAAAATTCTGCGGCCGTAGGCGGGTTGCCGCGCGCGGAACTGTGACGATTTATGTCTCCGCGTGAACGCGCGTGACGGAAAACAGGGTCACAAAAGGACGCATTAAGCCACGAACAGAAATCTACTAGACAGCCCTCAAGCACAGGTCTAAGGTGAATCCAGAACGAGTCGGAAAACCCCTTCCGGCACGACCCTTCAACCCTTAGCCGAGGAGAAAATCATGGCACTTTACCTGGTAGAACTGACCCCCGCACAGCCGTCCAAGGACGAAGCAACCGCACTCATCGAGACCGTCAACTCGTCCCTGACCAACGGCGCCGAGCTCATCGAAACCCAGGTCTCCGCAGACCACAAGATCGTCTTCGTCATCGTCGAATCCGAGAACACCGCATTCGGCCCCGACCTCGCCGCAGCAATCGGTGAGCGCGCATCCGTCGCAGGCCCCGACGCAGTCCGCCTGGTCGGCGCAGAGCTCGAAGACATCAAGAAGCTCAAGAAGGACGCAGACTACCTGGTTGAGTGGGACATCCCCGCAGAGATTACTATGGAACAGTACCTGACCCGCAAGAAGGCAAACGCCCCCAAGTACGCTGAAGTACCCGAGGTTTCCTTCCTGCGCACTTACGTTCGCGAAGACACCGCAAAGTGCCTCTGCTTCTACGACGCACCCGACGAAGAAGCTGTTGTTCGCGCCCGCAAGGCCGTCAGCACCCCCATCGACCGACTGTTCAAGCTGCACGCATAGACGCGATGCTCCCCGCTTAGGAGAAACCCCATGTCCGAGTTCACTCTCGAACCCCTCTACGATTACCCCCAGCGCGAGCAGGTGCTCGCACTCGCCCGAACCCACGCAGATGCTGTTGACCGCGGCGAGCGTTCCCCCTTCGAAAACCTGCGCGAAATCGCTAAGGACGGCCTGATTACCCTGGGCCGCGACGGCGGTTCCCTGGTACCCCAGGTTTCGGTGGCTTTCGACCTTGCCACCGAGGACGCCTCCACGGCGTTCTCCCTGTGGGCTCACCGCTCGACCATCGCGTTCTTTGATGCTGTGGGCCGCGAGTTGCCCGCCGGTCTGGCGGATGCGACCGTCAGCGGTACCACCGCCATGGCGGCGGCGTATAAGGAGGCTTCGGGCCTGGCACCGATCAAGGTGGAGGGCACCCTCGTTGAGGGCGGTCTGAAGCTGAACGGTTCCGTGTCGTGGGCGTCGAACCTGTACCCGGGCGGCGTGATTGTGCTTCCCGTGGCTGTGCAGAACGCCCCGGAGAGCCACCCGAACCGCTACATCGTGACGGTTCGCCAGGACGTCGAGGGTCTGAGCATTGACTACCACCGCAACCTGCTGGCGCTGAACGGCACCGAGTCCGGCACCCTGAAGTTCGAGGACGTTTTCGTTCCGAGCGAGGATGTTCTCAGCGACAACATTGAGGCGTTCCTGCACGATGTGACCGCGCCGTTCCTGCTGGTTCAGTCGTCGTTCTGCCTGGGTCTTGCCGCTGGTGCTCTGCAGGAGGCTGCTAAGCACCTGGACGTCTCGCAGGGCGTGTTCCGCCCTGAGTTCCCGCTGATTCTGGCGGAGTACCAGAGCCTGCGTGAGGAACTGGTTCGCCTGGCGTCTGAGCCGGAGCGTGCTGAGCGTCGTGACCTGCTGAGCTTGCGTTTGGGTGTTTCGCACTTTGCAACCATTGCTACTCACTTTGAGCTGCAGGTTGTTGGAGGCGCCGGTTACGTGGCTACTTCCCCGACTGCTCGTCGCCTGCGTGAGGCGTCGTTCCTGCCGGTTCAGTCGCCGACCGAAGGTCACCTGCGATATGAGTTGGCGCGTTACGATCACCTGGAGAACCTGCGTGACGCTCTCTAAGCTAATGAGCTACGTATAGCGAGTGTTTTTATTCGCTCTTTGCATCAATACCCCGTATATGCTTTGAATTGCATATACGGGGTATTGATGCATTCTGGGCTATATACGGGATATGGAGCCCACAATAAAAGAAGACTATGCCCTAATTAACGTATCCCTGCTCATATTTATAGGCGTTTAGCTGTGACCTACACCCATATGCGCGTAGAATTATGTGGAATTTTATACACCACCACATTCACCTCAGGAGCTCCCTTTGAGCATCTCTAAACTTCTCGGCTTTGACTGGTCGATTCACGGCGACGGTCGAAGCATTCAGCCCGGTTCCTTCGTCGCCCCGAACGAGCGCCTCGCCTGGCCGATTACTATCGGCATTGGCGCACAGCACGTGGTTGCAATGTTCGGCGCAACCTTCCTCGTGCCGATTATTACCGGCTTCCCGCCGGCAACCACCCTGTTCTTCTCGGGTCTCGGCACGGTCCTGTTCCTGCTGATTACTCGCGGACGCGTCCCCTCCTACTTGGGTTCTTCGTTTGCGTTCATTGCGCCTCTGGCGGCTGCCATGAACTCGCACGGCCCCGCTGGCGCCCTCGGCGGCATCGTTATGGCGGGTATCGCCCTGTTCCTGGTCGGTCTGATCGTTCAGTTTGCTGGCACCGGCTGGCTCACCAAGCTCATGCCGCCGGTTGTCACCGGCTCGATTGTGGCGCTGATTGGTTTCAACCTGGCAAAGAGCGCTAAGGACAACTTCATGGTGGCACCGGTGACCGCACTGGTGACCCTGTGCTCCATCATCCTGATTTCGGTGCTCTTCAAGGGCATTATTGGTCGCCTGTCTATCCTGCTGGGTGTGGGCATCGGCTACATTACCGCTGTCATTCGCGGCGAGGTGGACTTTTCTAAGATTGACGCGGCTGTGCAGACTCAGGGCATTATTGGCCTGCCGCAGTTCCAGACCCCCGAGTTCCACTGGGAGCTCGCTGGCCTGTTCATCCCCGTGATCCTGGTGCTCGTGGCTGAGAACATCGGCCACGTGAAGTCTGTTGCTCTGATGAGCGGCAAGAACCTGGACGACTACTCGGGCCGCGCCCTCATGGCGGACGGCCTGGCAACCACCATCGCCGGTATGGGTGGCGGTTCGGGTACCACCACCTACGCTGAGAACATCGGTGTGATGGCTGCAACCAAGGTGTACTCCACCGCGGCGTACTGGGTGGCTGCTATTTTCGCGATTGCGCTGTCCATGTTCCCCGCGTTCGGTGCGGCAATTGCGACCGTTCCTGCGGGTGTTCTGGGCGGTGCCGCAACCGTTCTGTACGGCATGATCGGTATGCTCGGTGTTCGTATTTGGAGCGAGAACCGTGTTGATTTCTCGAACCAGATCAACCTGACCACCGCCGCTGTGGCGCTGATCGTAGGTATTGCGGACTACACCTGGACCTTCGGTGAGCTGTCCTTCGCCGGTATTGCACTGGGTACCGCTGCGACCCTGATTATCTTCCACCTGATGACCTTCATCGCGAAGTACACGAAGGCTGCTGGCGACCCGCTGGAGCCCTTCGACCCTGAGAAGAGCGCTGAGAGACACTAGACTCCTCACCGCCCGTGGGAGTGATGCTCCTGAGGCGTAGGCTGTAGAAAAGCGGCCCGGATGGATTGGATTCCATCCGGGCCGCTTTTGCATGTTAGCCCGATATTCGGTTAGGCCAGGCGGTACACGGTATTGCGGTTACCTCGACCGCCTTCACGCACGATCACGCCCTCTTGAAGGAGCTTCGTGAGGACGTACCGGACCTGCGGCTTCTGCAGCTCAGCAAAAGGCCCGGGAAGAGCACCCAGGATGTCCTCGATACCGGCGGGGTGGCGTAGCGAGTGCAGAGCCAGGAGCACCGCCTCCTGACGGTTACTAGGAACCGTAGGTGACGATTGGCGCGGGTCTACTTCCGACTTCTGCTGCGGTGAACCAACATCGGCGGCACGAGCACCAGCCAGAGGCTCCCTGCTGATAATCGCGGTAAAACGAATGACCCCATCAACGAATTGGATGGGTTTCAGCCCTGCCTGACGCACCGCCTCCTGAGCAGTGTAGATGCCACTACCCTCACCTTCGATGACTCGGTATCCGTCGTCGGGGGTTGTTACATGCGTGCAGACGTCATACAGGCGGTCATTCACGCGGGAGCGTTCGCCGTACTCTTGCAGACGCTGGAGAGTGATTCCGTATAGACCGCCGGGGTTCTCTACAGAGATTCGGTCAGGGAAAATTCTGACGCGCACCTCTTCGGTATCTGCTTTGGGGTTGAGGCTGCGGTGTACGAGGGCATTCGACAGAATCTCGCGAAGGGCAATATCGGGTACTTCCTGCCCGTTGATGAGGTGCCCGTTGGACAGCTCGACAACCGGGTGTGCCAGGTTCCGTTTGACCCATGCCAGAGTCTCTTCGAGCATGGCGGGGATGGGGCCGTCCGCCTCGAATTTGTCGAGGTTGCGGGCTTTACCGCTTGGGTCGATGACGACTCCGGTGACTTTGAGCGAGGGCCTGAACTCTTGGGGGTAAGAACCCAAGGCGTACAGGCCTGCGAGGGAAAGATTATCGGTTCCGAGGGCAATAATTCCCTTGCGGCGGAGGACTTCTTCATCGGAACTTCCGGCGAGGCGGCGTGATTTAGCGCGGACGTCTCGCAGATAAGCAGTTTTGAGGCCTTCGTCTAGGTCAGCCAGGGAGGTGTATTCTACCGGCTCCTCATCGAATCCGGTGCGTGTCCGCTGAGCCACCATCAGGTCGGTTTCGTGGCGGCTCATTTCGTGGTCACCGTCGCCAGAACGCACGTACGCTTTACCGCCAATGTAGGCGGGGCGTTCGTAGGGAGGCAGCGGAGGGACTGCGGCAACAAAGATTTTGGCGTCTTCGTAGAGGATGGTGCCGGATTCCATGGTGTTCGGCGGCTTGAGGCCCCTGCGGAGCTTGTTGCCGAGGGTTTTTTCTAGGTCTGCAGGGTCGTATACGCCTACAGGTGCAAAGTCATTATTCTCGTCGAGGCCGCAGATAATGATTCCGCCCGTGGAACTATTGGAGAAGCTACTCAGGGTTGCGTCTAGGCTTCCCGGGTAGCCTCCGTGGGCTTTTTTAACCTCAATAAACTGCGTATCGCTACCGTGGGTGCGCAGTAGTTTGATGGTTTCAGCAAGCCATTCGGGGGTCCATTCCACGTTGTTCATACAAAAAATTTTAGTCTAGACACAAATCAGACACAAAAATTTGAGTCTAGACATAAATTTTTATGTCTAGACTCAAATTTTTTATGTGTAGACATAAAAGTTTATGTCTAAGTTATGTCTACGTTATGTCTGCAGAGGCTCACCTAGCCGCTAGCGCTGGATGGCTCGTGCTGGATAGCAGTGCTAGGCAGCTAGGACCGTTCGGCGAGCATCGCCTCAATCGTCTGCGCCACGCCGTCCTCATCGAAGGGAGGGCAGGTGCGCCCCACCTTCGCAATGAGCGCCGGCTGACCCGAGGCCATGGCGAAGCCCTCCCCCGCCCAGCAGAGCATCTCCGCATCATTCGGCATGTCGCCAAACGCCATCACCTCGTGTGCCTCAATGCCGTGGCGTGCCGCGAACTTCTCCAAAATCCGGCCCTTATTCACGGTCTTAGAGCCCATCTCGACGAGCGGCTCACCGACCACGCCGCGGGTCACCGACACCAGCGAACCCACCGCCTGATGCACGCGTGCCTGCAGAATATCCGGGTCCATGCCGGGCACACGAATCAGGTACTTAATGACCGGGGTTGAACCAATACGTTCGAGCGCCTCGGCGATTTTCGCCTCCACCACGCGGGCGCCCTCAAGCACCTCGCCGCCGTCGTGCGGGCCCTGAATATAGACGGTATCCACCGTTTCGAGGGTGTAGGTGGCGTCGGGGAACATGGGCTCCAGCAGCTCGTGAGTACGGGCAATCACCGCCGGATCAGCGCCGTTGACTTCTTCCACCTCGTTCGCACCCAGGTGGTACACCACGGCGCCGTTGGAGCAGATGGCGTAGGAGTCGAAGTCGGTCTGCTCGCGCAGGGGCGTGAGCCAGCGGCTCGGGCGGCCGGTGACGAAGACGATATCAATCCCGGCGGCGCGGGCGGCCTCAAGGGCGCGCAAAGTACGCGGACGGAACCGGAAATCGTGCCCGATGAGGGTGCCGTCCAGGTCGCTGGCGATGAGTTTAATCATGCAGATATGCCTTCAGTGGTGGGGTGTATCGGTGCTGGTCAGGGTGCAGGGCTGGCAGGGTGCGGGTCTGGTGAGACTGTGCCGGTGTACCGCTATGCCGCCGGTTCCGCGTAGGTGACGGTCAGGAACGCGCGACCCAGACCGTGGCCGAGCAGGTTAAAGTTCACGACGGCGGGGCTGGCGTTCTCGTCAATGTCGAGCTTCTCCACATCCACGGCGGTGACGCAGAAGATGTAGCGGTGCGGGCCGTGACCAGCCGGAGGGGCAGCACCCAGGAAGCCCGCCACACCGGCGTCGTTGCGGTGCGTCAGGGCGCCGGCGGGTGCATCCGCGCCAGTGTCAATGCTGGTCACGTTGGCGGGAATATTGGAGACAGTCCAGTGCCAGAAGCCGCTGGGGACCGGCGCATCCGGGTCGAAGCAGGTCAGCACGAAGGACTTGGTGCCTTCGGGGAATCCGCTCCAGGACAGCTGCGGGGAACGGTCCTGACCGCCAGCAATGCCGAAGAGTGCGGAGCGCATCCATTCGGGGGCGGTGCCGCCGTCCTGAATGTCGGTGGAGGTCAGGGTGAATTCGGGCAGTTCGGGCAGGCCCGCGTAGGGTTCGCGGGGCAGGGGTGCGGTGCCGATGTTGGTCATGGTGCTCCTCAGCGTTGGGGTGCGGGTGGATATGGCGACGCCGGCGGACAGAGTGAGCTATCCGCCGGCGAGGCGTAGATTATTTAGCCGTTGAGTACGGCGGTCAGTTCTTCGCGGGTGGGCGGGTTAGCGCCCGCGCGGGAGACGGTGATGCCGGCTGCGGTTGCGGAGAAACGCAGCAGGTCGGCGATGTCTTCGGCGGTCAGTGCGGCGACCTTGGCGCGCGCCTCAGCGCCGGCGATACCGCGGTCGAGCAGGCCCGCGATGAGTGCCGCCATGAGGGAGTCTCCGGCACCGACGGTGTCCGCAACCTCAACGCGGTGCGCGGGCTGGCTGATACCCTCGGGGTACTTCTTGGTGAAGGCGATGGGGCCGTCCTCGCCGCGGGTGATGACCATCAGCTCAGCGCCGAGGTCAAGCCATGCGCGTGCGGTGTCGTCGAGGGAGCGGTCGGGGTAGAGCCACTGCAGGTCCTCGTCGGATGCCTTCACGACGGTGGAGAGGGACACAAACTTTTCAGCCCAGGCGCGGCCCTCGTCGACGTTGTGGATGAGGGTGGGGCGGCAGTTCGGGTCGTAGCTGAGCAGGGCGCTGTCGCGAGCGGCTTCGAAGGCTGCTGCGACCACGTGCGCGCCGGGTTCGAGCATGGCGGCGATGGAGCCGGTGTGCACTGCGTCGGAGGTGCGTGCCAGTTCGGTGAGCTTCTCAGCGACGGAGTCGAGGGACCAGGTGATGTCGAATTCGTACTCTGCCGCGCCGTCGGCACCGATGGTTGCCTGGGCGACGGAGGTGCGTTCAGCACTGTGCTCGAAGGGCAGAGTTACCTGGGATGCTTCCAGGTGTGCGTCAATGCTCTTGCCGTAGGCGTCGGGGCCGTAGTGGCCGACGAAGTTGGTGGGGTGGCCGAGGCGGCGTGCGCCGACGGCTACGTTCATGGGCGATCCGCCAGGGTAGGCGCGGGTTTCTCCGTCGTGCTGGTGGACGACGTCTACGAGTGCTTCACCGATTACAGTCAACATGGTTTCAATTCTACTCATGTTTTCCGGGTCGTGACGTGTGTTTTTGTGGGTATTTAAAGTGGTTTTGCTTTCCCTTTTGAGGGCTTATGTTGGCTTGTCGTGTGGGTTCACAAACTGCCTTCTGTCTCTTCTGACTTTTAGCCTCAATATCGCTAATTTTGAGGCTCTGAAGGGGTCCGCACGGGTTAGACTTAAACCGACGCCGGGTCTTAACGCCCGGCACGGTATTGACGCGACAGCATCGTCGCGCCTACCCTCCAACGACGAAGTTAGGAAGAAGGTCATACGTGACGACTGCAACCGCTACCTGGGTTAACCGTGAGGCTACCGCAGAGGAGCTGATCCCCCTCATCGGTAAGCTGCACCGCGAGAACGGTGTGGTGCTGAGCATTCACGGCCGCAGCCTGGTCAACAAGTCTGTCATTGAGCTGCTGAAGCTGCACGATTTCGTATCCCACATCGACGGTGCGCCCCTGAACCCCGCGCACTCCCTCGAGCTGGTTCGCGCCCTGGTTGAGCTGAACCTGGGCGCGTGCTCGATTAACATTGCTGCTCTGCACAAGGCACACCACGAGGCGGGCTCCCCCGAGCTGTCCATGTGGCTGCCCGAGCAGCTGGGTTCCTCCGTGAACCACCAGGGTGACCAGCCGAAGGAGCAGGACGTTGTGCTGTACGGCTTTGGTCGTATTGGTCGCCTGCTGGCTCGTATTCTGCTGGAGCGTTCCTCCTCGCCGCTGGGTTCTGGCCTGAACCTGCGCGCTGTTGTGGTGCGTAAGAACGGCGATAAGGACCTGGTCAAGCGCGCATCCCTGCTGGAGCGCGACTCTGTTCACGGCCCGTTCAAGGGCGTTATTGAGGTAGACGAAGAGAACAGCACCATCATCGCTAACGGTGTTCCGGTTCGCTTCATTTACTCCTCTGACCCGACCACTGTCGACTACACCGAGTACGGCATCAAGGACGCTCTGCTGGTGGACAACACCGGCCGCTGGCGCGACGTTCCGGGCCTCGAGCAGCACCTGAACTGCCCCGGTATTTCTCGTGTTCTGCTGACCGCTCCCGGTAAGGGCGACATGAAGAACATCGTGTTCGGTGTGAACGACAACGTCATCACCGATGAGGACAAGATCCTCTCCGCAGCATCCTGCACCACCAACGCGATCACCCCGGCACTGAAGGTTCTGGATGACGCATACGGTGTTGAGCGCGGCCACGTTGAGACCGTCCACGCGTTCACCAACGATCAGAACCTGATCGACAACTTCCACAAGGGTGACCGCCGCGGTCGCTCCGCTGTGCTGAACATGGTCATCACCGAGACCGGTGCAGCAAAGGCTGTTTCTAAGGCTCTGCCGCAGCTGGAAGGCAAGCTGACCGGTAACGCTATCCGCGTTCCCACCCCGGACGTTTCCATGGCGATCCTGAACGTGAAGCTGACCAAGCCCGCAGGTTCCGCTGAGGAACTGAACGAGCTGTTCCGCCGCGAGTCCATTGACGGCGAGCTGCGCCGCCAGGTGGGCTACTCGGATTCCCCCGAGGCTGTTTCCACCGACTTCGTGGGTTCCCGCACCGCAGGTGTTGTGGACTCGCTGGCTACCGTGGTGACCGATGACTCCGCAATTGTCTACGTCTGGTACGACAACGAGTTCGGTTACTCCTGCCAGGTAATTCGCGTTCTGGAGCGCATGGGCGGCTACGACGTGCCCTCCTACCCCGCTAAGTAAGCTAACCCAGCTCATCTAGCACACATATAACAAACCCACCGGTACATATAGCCAATTGGCTATATTGCCGGTGGGTTTGTTTATGAGGTTATATGCGCAAATAAGAGGTGCCACGCAGAAGCTCAGAAGAGCTACGCGAGCGACAAATTACGCCTTACGGCGGTACACCACACCCTGATGCGCCCGTAGCGTGAAGCTCGAGGGCACCGGGCGGTTTGCCGCATCCACCAAGCCGGACGGGACCTTCACGATCACGTCCTTCGAGCCGGTGTTCAGGGCAGCCCAGCCGCGCGTAAAGGCACGAGTCTGAGCGGTCTTCTGAGCAATAATGCCGCCGACCGGATCCCCCAGGTCATAGGAAAGCTCCGGGGCGTGCGGGATCTCGTCGTAGGCGTCGTGGTGGGTTGCGCTGATGCCGGTGAAGGCGCCTCCACCAAACACCCAGAAGCCCGCCAAGCCGTACAGGAAGTTCTCATCCGTACCGGTAATAGCAGCCTTGCGGTTGCTGAGCGGGGTACGCAGAATCGTCACCTTCTTCTGCGAGAGGGCTTCTGCGAGGGGGCAGCTTGCCCAGCTCGCGGTAGATCGTGTTGTAGCGGTCCATGACCAGTCGCAGCTGGAAGAAGCTGACGATACGGTCGTAGGCGTTCACACAGTAGCGTTCGTAGATGCTGGGCTCCTCCATGAGGGTGCGCAGCGCCGCCGCGAAGCCGTGAATATCGCCGGGGATGGTCAAGATACCGCAGTTACCGATTTCGTGGCCGTCGGGGGCGACCAGCACATCGTCGATGAGCTGGGACATACCGCCCACGTCGGTGCTGACCAGCGGGATGGACGCAGCCATCGCCTCGAGCGCCACAATCGGCTGACCCTCATTGTAGCTGGGCATAAGCAGCAGGTCGAAGCGGTCGAGCATCGCACGCACGTTCACGGTGCCGTGGAAGGTGATGTACTCGCCCATGTTGAGCTCTTCGATGGTGCGCAGGCACAGTTCGTAGTACTCGGGCAGGTGGTCTTTGGGGCCGAGAACGTCCAGGTGGAAGTTCACCAGACCCTGATCGCGTAGCACCGCGAGGGAGCGAATCAGGTCGGTCAGGCCCTTAATGGGCACCACGCGGGCGATGAACACGAAGCGCCACACGTGGCCGCGGCCCTCAGCGAGGATGCGGGCACGCGCCGCCTGGCGGGCGTAGTAGGCTTCCGCCACGGACTCGATGAGCATACCGTTGGGCAGAATAATCGCGCGGTCCTTCTCACCCTCGTTCATCTGGTCGATGGGCGCGCCAATACCGCGTGCCTCTTCCAGTGCCTTGGGGTACAGGTAGGTTGCCATGTCGGCGCTGGGGTAGCAGAAGCGTCCCATTTCGACGAACCAGACGGACCAGGCACGCTCGTCGAGGGTGACCGGGCCCAGGCCGGGGTGCTCACGCTCCTCGTTGAGGAAGGCGTAGTCGGTGGTGACGGGCTTCGCCATGTTGCGTTCGAGCTTGGTGTTCACGGTGTCGCGAATGTACAGGTTGTGCTCGGTCAGCAGGAAGCTGGTGCCGTGGTCACGTGCGGCTGCGGCGGCGATAAGTGCCGCGTAGCCGGTGGTGTGGGCGTGGTAGACGCGGGCGTGCGGCATCCGCTCGTGCAGGATCGCAAAGAGGATGGAGACGAAGTCGCGCACCTTCCAGAAGAGCTCACCGAAGGGCACCTCGGAGAAGAAGCCCAGACCCGCAATCGCCTGCATGAACTCGCGGGTTCCGAAGAGGCCGAAGAGGTTGTAGCTGCGGGTTGCGGGGTTGATGCCCTCGTCGTAGAGCTTCCAGAGGGGGTTCACGTCGCCGGCGATGAGGGCGCTGAAGCCGTCCATGAGGCGCTGGGTGAGTGCCTGACGCTCCGCAAAGTTCATGCGCAGTGCGGAGGGGTCGCAGGCTTCCGCGAAGGCGTCGCGGTTAACTTCCAGGCTCAGGTACAGCACCTTGACCCACTTGACGTTCTCGGGCATGCCGTAGAGGTCTTCGTGGGGGGAGTTCTTATCCCAGGCGATGTGAATAATGCCGTAGGTCAAATCCGGGTTTTCGCAGACGATATCGTGCACCACCGCAGACACACCACCCTTGAGGTAGGGGTAGGTGGATTCCATGATGATGGCGACGTCAACGTCCGGGTATTCGGGGTCGCTGTAGTGAGGGCCGGGAGCCGGAAGCTGCAGCGGCGCGTAGTGGTTTCGGTACATCTGTTCAGTCATTGTCGTGTGTATCTTTCGCGGACCGTGCGGTTCTTACCAGGCGAGGGCTCGACGCCAGAAGAGGGAGTACTCGGGTGCTGCCCACGCCTGACGGTAGACGCGGTAGCAGGCGAAGGCGAGCACTGCCTCACCCACGATGATGGGCAGGTAGCCGGTCTCGTTGGGCAGAATCATGAAGGAGATGAAGAGCAGCACCAGGTGCGCTGCGGAGAGCAGCTGCACGGTGACGTACATGGTCATGTACTCGATCTGGTAAACCAGCAGTGCCACTGCAACGAAGAGGAACGCCACGACCAGGCCGGAGAGCGCCAGCGGGTAGGACTGCGGCAGGAAGATGAACATCAGGATGCCGGTGACGATAGCGCTGGCGATGTAAATCAGCAGGGAGTTGCGGATAGCGTGGTTGGAGGTGCGCAGAGCCTTGGAGGACTCCTCCTGAACGCCCTTGTAGGGCAGGCGGTCGAAGATGGTCCACAGGTGCTGGATGCTTGCGTTGACGCGGTCTGCCTCCACCACGAAGAAGTAGTTGTAGGCGATAACGCAGGGGATCAGGCTCAGGTAGATTGCCACGACGTTGATTTCACCGCCGGTGACCAGGAAGAGCATGTACTTATCAGCCCAGATAATGGAGCCGGTGAAGAAGCCGCGCAGGGCGTCGAGCGCAATGTCCTTGAGCGGGATGCGCGCGAAGTGCAGCAGGTGCACCAGGTCCTTACCGAGGCTCACCAGCAGGATGAGCGAACCGACCAGCGGCGGCAGGAACCAGATGATGGGGTAGCAGTACAGGGCAAGAGTGTAGCCAAGCCACGCGATGAACCAGATGATGCGGTTCTTCGCGAGGTTCGGGATGACCAGCAGCTGCGCGAACGCAATGTTGAGAACGCCCAGGACAAAGAACGCACCGAATGCAGTCGGGCTCCAGTGAAGGACGAGGGCGACCGGAATTGCGAAGAGCAGCACCAGCGGCATGGTCATGAAGAAGAGGTAGAGCCAGTTGCGGGTGAACGCGGTCAGGTCGGTAATGTCCTGGAACTGCGGTTCGGACATGCGTGCGCGTACGGCTCGTGCTTCGGCGCGCTTGAGCTGGTGCTCAAGGGTTTCAGCGTGAATACGCAGGCCTTCGCGGGCGTCCGCAATCTTCTTGTGCTCCATCTGGATAGCACGGTAAAGGGGCAGGCAGGCAGCCTGGCTGAGCCAAGGAACGGTAATGGACGCTGCCAGAATCACCTGGATCAGGGGTACACCATCGAGGTTGTACCGGTTAATGGTCGGGGTGACCATGGGGAAGACGGTGGTCAGCAGGGCGACCGGAGAGACGTAAAGCAGAAAGTTAATGAGGAGGCGCCATGCGCTGTTGCTTTTTTCCTCAGTACCGTGGTTGGTAGACAATCTTGCAGACTTTCAGTCAATAATCGTAAAGATTAGGGGCAGTGTGTTTGAACAGCACCGTGTGACGCGCCAGGGGAAAGACTCGTCGTACCGAGAAGTGCCGGGTCCCCATGGCTTGCGCTGATGCCGCCGTGAATCAATATACGGCATATATCAACTAAAACCTTTGGTTTCCTTAACCCTCTACTTGATATTTGGAGGGATTTAGGACACACCCACATAATGTGCGTCACACAAGAACGTAAAACGCCTAGTGAGAGCAATATTCTGCGCAATATGCGCGGGGTGCAACAACCTCGATTTGGGTGCTCCACGCGATGTGCTGACGCGCTGGCACACCGGCACAAGGTTCGCCCGACCAAGGATCCCCCGCACTACCTGTACACGCACCATGTGTCCCTACACAAAAGCATCCCGGCCCCTCCCACCGGGAAGGAACCGGGATGCTCTAAGCGACCCTAACGGGCCTTAGCTATTTAGGATGCACTCGAGAGAGTACGCAGTGCCACAGACACTACAGCCAGGCGCGGGTGACCGGTGACATCCAGAGCGGCCTCGCCAATCTCCTTCAGGATGCGGTCGATGTTACCCACGCGGGTCGGGTGCTCTTCAATCCAGGTAGCCAGTGCCTTCTGTGCACCGTCCACGGTGGAGAAGTCGCCCTTCGCGCCCTCTGCCACGGACAGTGCCAGACCTGCAGCGGTCTCGTAGAGGCTACCGCGCAGTGCCTGACGTGCCAGGATCTCCCAGCGGTCGCTGCGGGGCAGGTCGGAGATGAGGCCGAGCAGCTCGTCCACCTTGAAGCGGTCGTAGGTTGCGAAGTAGACCGGTGCCAGCGAGGTTGCCTCGAAGTCGTGGTCGCGTGCCGAACGGATGACGTCCAGCAAGGCGTAGCCCTCGAAGCCGCGGATCCAGATGACGATGAGTTCCTCGGGCAGGCCCCATGCCTCGCCTGCGTCGCGCTTTGCACGAACACGCTCGCGGGAGGTGCCGGAGAGGTACTCGGGCAGGTTGTGGCGCATCTCGACGACGGAGCCGAAGGTCTCCAGCAGCTCAGAGATGCTGGTGCCAGCAACCACGCCGCGCTCGGTGATGAACCAGCGGACAGCACGATCCAGAACACGCTGGTTGTCGCGCAGGACGGTGAACCATGCATCCAGCGGGGTCTTCGGGGGCAGTTCGCGGTGCAGCTTAGCTGCGGTGCCCAGCTCGAAGAGCTCGCGAGCGACGATGAAGGCACGTGCGACGGAATCGATACCGACGTTGAACTCCTCCATCACGCGGTATGCGAAGGTGATACCGCCGATGTTGACCAGCTCGTTAGCGACGCGGGTGCAGATGATTTCCTTACGCAGCGGGTGCGAGTCCAGGTGCTGACCGAAACGCTCGACGAGTGCTGCCGGGAAGTAGCTGCGCAGCACGCCCTCCAGGTAGGGGTCGTCCGCGAAGTCGGTCTGCTCCAGTGCGTGGGTGAGGTAAATCTTCACGTACGCAGCCAGGACAGCCAGCTCGGGGCGGGTCAGGCGGTCACCGGTGGTCTCCAGGCGTTCGTCCAGCTCCTCGTCGGTGGGCAGGAACTCGACGGCGCGGTTCAGGCCGGCGTGCTCTTCCAGGTCGTGCATGAGGCGCTTGTACAGGTTGGTGCCCAGGAAGGAACCGTGGAACTCACCCTGCAGCAGAACGTTCTGCTCAACGTTGGTCTCGAGGACCTTGCCGCCGACCTCGTCCTGCAGGGACTCGATGAAGGAAGCACGCTCTTCAACGGGCAGTTCGCCGCGTGCCACGAGGCGGTCCACCAGAATCTTGATGTTGACCTCACGGTCACTGGTTTCCACACCTGCGGAGTTGTCGATTGCGTCGGTGTTGAGGATAACACCGTTGAGTGCAGCCTCAATACGACCCAGCTGGGTGAAGCCGAGGTTACCGCCCTCGCCAACAATCTTGGCGCGCAGGTCCTTGCCGTTGACGCGCAGTGCGTCGTTAGCCTTGTCGCCAACCTGTGCGTTGGTCTCGGTGGAAGCCTTCACGTAGGTACCGATACCGCCGTTGTAAATCAGGTCGACCGGTGCCTTGAGGATGGCAGAAATCAGCTCGGTCGGTGCGAGCTCGGTGACGGACTCGTCCAGGTCCAGAACCTCGCGCACCTCGGGGGTGATCTCGATGGACTTCAGGCCGCGGGAGTACACGCCACCACCGGCGGAAATCAGCTCGCGGTTGTAGTCCTGCCAGGAGGAACGGGGCAGGTTGTACAGGCGCTGACGCTCCTCGAAGGAGACTGCTGCGTCCGGGTTCGGGTCCAGGAAGATGTCGCGGTGGTCGAATGCTGCGACCAGGCGGGTTGCCTTGGAGCGGAGCAGACCGTTACCGAACACGTCACCGGACATGTCGCCGATGCCGACTGCGGTGAACTCTTCGGTCTGAGCGTCGTGGCCCAGCTCAGCGAAGTGACGCTTGACGGACTCCCATGCACCGCGTGCGGTGATGCCCATTGCCTTGTGGTCGTAGCCGACGGAGCCGCCGGATGCGAAGGCGTCGCCCAGCCAGAAGCCGCGCTCCAGGCTGATTGCGTTTGCGGTGTCGGAGAATGCTGCGGTGCCCTTATCCGCTGCAACGACCAGGTAGTAGTCGTCAGCGTCGCGTGCGATAACGCCCTCGGGGCGGACAACAGTCTCGGAGCCGTCATTGCCAACTGCGAGGTTGTCGGTGACGTCCAGCAGGGAGCCGATGAAGACCTTGTAGGACTCGCGGCCCTCGGTGATCCATGCGTCGCGATCCACTGCGGGGTCGGGCAGCTGCTTGGGGTAGAAGCCGCCCTTCGCACCGGTGGGGATAATGACGGCGTTCTTCACCATCTGTGCCTTGACCAGGCCCAGAACCTCGGTGCGGAAGTCGTCACGGCGATCCGACCAGCGCAGGCCACCACGTGCGACGCTACCGAAGCGCAGGTGAACACCCTCAACGCGCGGGGAGTAGACGAAAATCTCGAACTTGGGGCGGGGCAGGGGTGCGAAGTCGATCTCCTGCGGTGCCACCTTGAACGCGAGTGCGGGGCGGTCAGCAAGGTATGCGTTGGTGCGCAGGATAGCGCGGATGACCTTGCCGAGGGAACGCAGGTAGCGGTCAGCATCCAGGGTGGGGATCTGGTTCAGTTCCTCAACCAGGGCTGCTTCGATTTCGTCACGGCGTGCGTTGCGCTGCTCATCGTTGAGACCGTTGTTCGGGTCGAAGCTGACCTCGAAGAACTCGACCAGGTGCTTGGTGATGGCCGGGTTTGCGAGCAGGGTGTTCGACATGAAGGACGGGGTGTAGCCCAGGCCCAGCTGAATCAGGTAGTGGTTCAGGGCACGGAACAGACGTACTTCCTGCCAGGTCAGGCCCTCAGCCAGGATCAGGCGGTCCAGGGTATCGGACTCGCGCTCACCGAGCAGGTAGGCGTTCAGGGCATCCTCGTACAGGGAAGCCACAGCGTTTGCGTCCACGCCCTCGGGGAACTGAACCCCAAAGTCGTAGAGGTAGCCGTAGTCTTCGCCATCCTCAGGCTTGAACTCGTAGGGCTTCTGATCAACAACGACCAGACCCATATTCTGCATAACCGGCAGAAGCTCGGTGAGGGTGTGAGGTGCGGACAGGTAGGTCTTCAGTCGGGTGGTGTTGGCTTCGCCGGCTTCAACCTTGATTGCGGCGGGCTTCTGGCCCGAGAGAGATTCAAGAATCACGATATCCTCGATTGCTTGTTCTACTGTGTAATCGGCTCGGTAGGCTGCACTAGTCGCATCTGCCCAGGCTGATGCGAGTCGGCGGCCTGCCGCTCCGGGTTTCCATGCCTCAATAGCAGCTGCGGTTGCTTCCACCCAGGAGCGGGCGGCTTCTTGCAGTCGCTTTTCGAGAGCTTGATGATCCGTCTTCGGCACATCGTTGGGGTTGGTGAGCCGAATGCGGAAAAATAGGCGCGCCAACGATGAGGAGGACAGGTACACCTCATGGTCGATGGCACTAAGATCAAATTCCTGTTGGAACACCCGCTGGATTCGCGCACACACGTTCGTGTTGTAGCGGTCCCGAGGCAGGTACACCACAGCGGAAATAAACCGGTTGAACTGGTCTGCGCGCAGGAACAGGCGGGTCTTGCGGCGCTCCTCCAAGCCCATGATGCCGCCGAACGTATCGGTCAGATCATTAGCGGAAGCGTGCAGCAGCTCCAGGCGCGGGTAATCCTCCAAGGCACCCAGAAGCGCCTTGTCAGAGTAAGAACCGGGGTGGTAGCCGAGGCGGCGGCGCACCATCGCGATACGCTCACGCACCAGCGGAGTCTCAATAGCGGGCAGTGCGTACGACTGACGGGTGAACAGACCCAGAATGACGTACTCACCAATCACGCGGCCATTCAGGTCGAAGCGGCGCACACCAATGTAGTCCAGGTAGTCGTTCCGTGCGACGGTGGAGCGGGAATTCGCCTTCGTGATGTACAGGGGGCGCGGGAACAGGGCACGCTCCAGGGTCTCGCCCGAAAGGGGGATGCGGCTCTTACCCTCCGTAGTGCGCAGAATACCGAGCGCCGAACCGGGGCGGTCCACCAGAGAAATAGCGCCGGAGGTGCCGTCCAGCACGCGCTCCTTAACGCCCATAAACACAAAGTTGCCGCGGGCCAGCCAGCGCAGGAAGTCCTGTGCCACCTCCACACGGGAAGCAGGCTCCACACCGCGCGGGTTGGCGGCGTAGGATTCCTCGCCGTGACCCAGGGTTGCGCCGCGCAGGTCGTACATGGACTGCGCCAGGTCGAAAACGCGGGCGACCATGGCATCCAGGTCGGTGTGGCAGGCGCGAACGTCAGCGAGGACGCGCTCAACTTCCTTCTCGCAGCGGCGCTGCTCTTCCTCAGTGAGGTAGCGGGTCAGGCGAACCGCAATCCAGGCTTCAATAGCGACAGTGGTACCCGCCGGGGCGTTCTCGCTGAGCTTGAGGGAGGGCACGCCAAGAGTGGCGGTATCGCCACTGGCGAGGTTGCCGCGCATGCCGGTGCCGCGCAGGCTCAGGAGGGTACCGTCCGGGCCGCGTTCAGCGAGGAAGGTAGGGTGAAGAATGGTGACGAAACCACCAAAGTGCGTGGCAAGGCATGCGGTCAGGGAGCTGACGATGTGCGGCATGTCGTCGGTCGCGACGTACAAGGTGGTGTTGTACTCGTCGTTGCGTGCGGCAACGACAGGGGTCTTGGGCAGGCGGATTTGAGCCAGCGCACGGTGGGTGCGAGCCAAATCCTCTAACTCTGCCGGGGTGAACTCTTCACGCTCATCTTCGGGGCTGTTCAGGAAATACTGCTCGACCCATGCATCGGCGCCAGCGAAGTGTGCCATAGCCTTGTCAGTCATTGACAATCTATCCTCCGAATATCGGTATCACTTCACTGTGACGGTGTCTGTGTGGTCTCATGTGCGCGCCGTGGCGCGCGAGCACTTATACCAAGCTTATACCTTCGAGGTGTTTCTGTCAGACATATCGCTCTTGTGGGCGTAGAAATTATTTTTATCTTCTTCCCAACTCCAGCGCGCATTTGGTACGGGTTCAAGAAAGTAGGTGCATCTTACGAGGCGGACACGTACAGTGAAACTATGAGTTTGCGTACTGAATCTTTCCTGGTGGGTCTCATTGGTGACGGCATCACCTCCTCCCTGACCCCTCCCATGCATGAGGCGGAGGCAGACGCGCACGGGGTGCGCTACCTGTACCGCCCCGTCGACCTGGACGCCCTGAACCTGGATGGCGCCTCCGCCCCGGCGCTTCTGGATGCGGCGGCACTGCTCGGCTTTAACGCTTTCAATATCACGCACCCGTGCAAGCAGTCGGTCATGGAGCACCTGCACGAGCTGTCGGATGCGGCACGCGCCCTGGGCGCGGTCAATTGCGTGGTGATTGGCGAGGACGGCAGCTTCTACGGCGAGAACACGGACTACTCCGGGTTCATTGCGGGATTGAAGCGCGGCCTGCCGCAGGTGGCGGAGGATCCGGCGCGCCTGGAGCACGTGGTGCAGCTGGGTGCTGGCGGTGCCGGTAGCGCCACGGCGTACGCCCTGTGCCGCCTGGGGGTGCGCCGCCTGAGTCTCTTTGAGCGTGACGCGGCGAAGGCGCAGGGGCTTGCGGAGCAGCTGGGCGGGCACTTCCCACAGACCCGGATCGAGGTGCTGAGCGACGATGAGCACTTGGTTGAAGCTCTACTGGAGGCTCAGGGTTTGGTGAACGCAACCCCGGTGGGTATGCACGTGCATCCGGGTATGCCGTTGAGCGAATCGGCACTGAGCGCCGGGGTGTTGCGTAAGGGCCTGTGGGTTGCGGACGTCATCTACCTGCCGCAACAGACGCAGCTGGTGCGCGCGGCGCATGCCGCCGGGTGCGAGGTGCTGACGGGCGGCTACATGGCGGTGGGTCAGGCGGTGGATGCGTTCCGCCTCTTCACCGGGCTGGAACCGAACGCCGAGCGTATGGCGGCGCATTTTGAGGCGCTGATTGCGGCTCAGCAGGGGGCTTAGAAAGTTAAACACGCAGGTGGGGCTGGGTAGCTAACTATCCAGCCCCACCTGTATTTATTCTATATTCGGAATATATTCTGTGGGCTATGCATCCAGCTCAGCCAGGGACTTCTTGTACCCTTCACGAGCCGTCAACGCACCCAACGCCACGAGCACACACATGGCGACCGTGAACACGGCGGGCAGCACCGCGTTATGCAGGTCGGCACCGGCGAGGCTCGTCGCCACGGCGGGCGCCACGCCTCCAGAAATTGCGAAGCCAATCTGGGTACCCAGCGCCAGACCGGTCACGCGCACGCGGGTCGGGAACATCTCCGCATAGAAGGCGGGCCACACGCCGTTCGCCATGGAGTACAGCGCACCGTGCATGAGCACGCCGTAGGCGAAGATACCCACCCAGTTACCCTCGGTAATCGCGCCGAGATACGGGAACATCACCAGGGAAGAAGCAACCGCACCGGTAATGAACACGGGCTTACGACCAATCCGGTCGGCAAGCATGGCGGCGAGCGGAATCGCAATCAGACCGAGGGTGTTGGAGGCGACCGGCACCAGCAGCATAGTGCTGCGATCAAGACCGTAACCCTTGGTGGCGAAGGAAAGCGCGAAGGTCGTGAAGACCATGTTCACGGTGTTGACCATGGCGCATACGGCAATGGTGAGCACGGCGCGCTTGTGGTGCTTGAAGACCAGCATGAGCGGGGATTCGGTGAGCTTTTCGCGCTGCAGGTAGGCGGGCGGCTCGGAGAGGGTGCGGCGAATCAGCCAGGCGGTCACCACCACGAAGGCGGAGAGCCAGAAGGGTACGCGCCAGCCCCAGCTGAGCAGGTGCTCGTCCGGCAGGGCGGCGAAGGGGATGAACACGGCGGTTGCCAGTAGCGAGCCGAACTGGGTGCCCTGCAGGGTCCAGCTGGTCGTGAAGGCGCGCTGATGCTCGTTGGCGTGCTCCAGGGAGATGGAGATGGAACTTGCCTGCTCACCGGCGGCGGAGAGGCCCTGAATCATGCGGCAGATGACCAGCAGGGTAGGGGCGAGGATACCCGCCTCGCTGTAGGTCGGCAGGCAACCGATTGCGAAGGTGGCAAAGCCCATCAGGAAGAGCGTGAGCATCAGGACGAATCGGCGGCCGTAGCGGTCACCGAGGGGTCCAACGATCATGGCGCCGAATGGGCGCACAACGTAGGCGACGCCCACAACCACCATGGACTTGAGGATGCCGATGGCGGCGGTGTCTTCGGGGAAGAAGATGCGGTTGAGCACGATTGCGGCGGCGGTGCCGTAGACGGCGAAGTCGTAGTATTCGAGGGCGGAACCTATCCAGCTGGCGAGGGCGGCTCGTCGTGGTGATCGGGCGGGCGCGTCGGTGCGTCGGCTCATGGGTGGCTCCTTCGGTGCTATACCCGTTGGGAGGGGCGGGGCCGCGGTGTGGGCGGCCCGTGCGGTCTGTCAATGTGCCCTTCCAGTGTAGGGAGCGTACCACCTGTTTTCCATAGGGTTACCTAAGTTCCCAAGGTTTGAAGTAGGAATAGCAGGCTGATACCCCCAGCCCCCGTATGATGTATCTGTATGTAGTTCCGTCACCGATGTTCTCCGTCGCCAATGTTCTCTAAGGGGTACCATGTCTTCACCGCGCACCAGCATTATCATGCCGGTCTACAACACGGCTGACACTGTCGTCGCCGCGATGGAGTCCGTTCTGGCACAGACCGACCCCGACTTTGAGCTGCTGGTAGTGGTTGACGGTTCCCCTGACCATTCCTCGAAGGTCATTCGCGAGTTCCTGCAGAACACCCCCGACCCCCGCATCCGCCTGTTCGACAATGAGCAGAACGCTGGCGTGTCTGCGGCACGTAATCAGGGTCTGGATGAGGCGCGCGGCGAGTGGATTACGTTCATTGATTCTGATGACACGTACCGCCCCGAGTTCCTGGAGCGCCTGCACGCCGCGGCGGCACGTAACGGCGCGGATGTGGCAACCTGCGGTCACACCATTGCCCGCGCCGACGGCTCCACGATGGACCGCCCGCAGGGTGCGCCCGGCACGTACACGGGTCGCGATATTGCCATCAACTATCTACTGAACCGTTTTACGGGTTTTGTGCACGATAAGATTTTCCGCGCTTCGCTCTTCTCTTCGGTACGTTTCGCAACCGATATTCACCGCGCCGAGGATGCCCTCGCGGTCTTTGAGTGCCTCATGCAGGCACAGAAGCTTGAGGTTATCCCGGACTGCCTGTACCTGTACCACATGGGCTCTGAGGGTCTGACCTGGGGCCGCGTAACCCCGGTGGAGGAAAGCATCCGCCACACCCGCTACATGCGTGAAGCGGGTGCACCGCTGCTCTCCTCCAAGGAGGGTCAGCAGGCGATGGCGATTTCTTCTGCCCTGACCTACCTGAATAATGCGCAGCAGGCGCTCATGAGCGATAGCGTCGACTCGGATGCGGTAATCCGCGAGTGCCGCCGCCAGATCGAGTGGGGTTGGGTTGTGCCGGCGCTGCGTTCTAGCCCGGTGGTGGGTGCGGCGAGCCTGCTGTTGAAGCTCTCCCCCACCCTGTACCGCACCCTGTACGGCGCGTACGTTCGCCGTGCCTACGGCATGTAACCCCTCAGCGTTTTTATCATCACAGTTCTTATTAGCCCCGTTCTTAAAGGTTCCTGTCTTTCATGTCTGCCACCCCTCGTACGAGCATCATTATGCCGGTCTACAACACCGCCTCCACCGTCATTGCGGCAATCGAGTCGGTACTGGTACAGACCGACCCAGATTTTGAACTTCTGGTCATGATTGACGGCTCTCCCGACAATTCGGCGCAGCTGATTACCGAGTACCTGCAGCAGAACCCGGATGAGCGCGTGCGCGTGTTCAATAACCCCGAGAATCAGGGCTTGTCCGCGATGCGTAACCAGGGTCTCGACCACGCACGTGGTAAATGGGTGACTTTCCCCGATTCTGACGATGCTCTCTACCCGACCTTCCTGGAGCGCCTTCACTACCACGCGGAGCGTACCGGCGCGCAGGTGGTCAATTGCGCCCACAACATGGTGGCAACCGACGGTTCGACCACCCAGCGCCTCAAGGGCACCCCCGGCACGCTGACCGGCCAGGAAGCGGCATTCGCCCTGCTCAAGGACGAGCTGTCTCCTTACGCCTGGGATAAGATTATTCGCCGTGAACTATTTGAAGGTGTTCGATACCCGCAGATTGAACGCGCTGAAGATGAGTGCGCGCTACTGGACTGCTACCTGCGAGCGCAGAGCGTGACCGTCATTGATGAGCCGCTGTACGCCTACGCGGTGAGCGCGGCAAGCCTGACGTGGAGCCGTATCACTCCCCTGGATGAGACGCGCCGCCTGCTGGAATATTTTGAGAAGTCTCTGCAGCGTACGAGCACGTATCATCTGCCTGCCGGTCAGGAGGCGCTGACGATTGCTCGTGTTCTTGCGTACCTGAATAATGCGCAGCAGGCGCTGATTGTGGGCGGCGAGAGCGCATCGGCGGTGTTGGCGGGTTGCCGTGCCGGTTTTACGGTGCGCGATGCGCTGCTTGCGTTGCGCATCCGCCCGGTGTTTGGTGCCGCCGGCCTGCTGTTGAAGACCAGCACGGCGCTGTACCGTCTGCTGTACGGTGCGTACGTTAAGCGGGTCTATAACCTTTAGATTTCGGGTGCGTGCACCCATGTTTCGTCACACTCACACACATTGATTGGAGTGGATTTTCATGTCCTCCAAACCTGCATCGGCGCGGGTGGCGTCCCCTGTGGAGGCTAAGCCTGGGTCCCCGGCCGAATCCCGAGCTGAGTCTCAGGCGGCTTCCGCACCTGCCGCGAGCCGCCCTAGACCTGCGCGAAAGGTGTACCTGGATCTTATTAATGTTCTCGCCATTATCTTCGTGGTGGCGCTGCACGTGCGGTTCAACTACCGGGTGGATTATGATTCGCCCGGTTGGGTTCTCGAGAACATTCTTTCGGGTACCGCGGTTGCCGCGGTGCCGCTTTTCTTCATGGCCTCGGGTATTACCCTGCTGAATTTCACGAACCGTGAGAGTGTCGGCACGTTCTATAAGAAGCGTTTCACGAAGATTCTGATTCCGCTGCTAGTGTGGGGTCAGGTGTATCTCTTTGCGCGCAGCTGGTTTAAGCACACTCCCCTGCCCACGGGTGAGGAGATCCTGGCGGTGCTGTTGGCGCCGAACAAGGTGGGTGTGACCCTCTGGTATTTGGAGGCGCTCATCGGCGTGTACCTGGTGCTGCCAATCTTCTCGTACGCCCTGCGCGGTGCCGGCGAGAAGAAGGTGCAGCTGGCGTGGCTGATGGCGGCTCTGGGTCTGCTGATGCCCATTGCGACTGCTTCCCTGCAGAAGATTAATCCGCAGTTTATGCCGGAGTTCTCTGCACCCATTGTGGGGTATGTGGGCTTCTGCTTCTTAGGTTATGCGCTGGCGAATACGGAGTTCAGCCTGCCGTGGCGTTTGGTCATCTATGTGCTGGGTGTTGCCGGTTCGCTCACGCATATTCTGGTGGGCCCGTACCTGGTACTGAACCACCCGGGCCTGGGCGGTTTGGCCACCGAGTATCTGTCTGTTCCGACGATTTTCTGGGCTTCGGCGGTTTTTGTATTCTTCAAGTCTCTGCCACTGAATCGTCTGCCGGAGGCAGTTCAGACGGGTCTGCGTAAGCTGTCGGCGCTGACTTTTGGTGTGTATCTGATTCACCTGCTGATTATTCAGGGCCTTGCCGCCTACGGTTGGCCGCTGGTGGATTACCGCCTGGAGGCGCCCTACGCGCTGCTGGTGTGGGCTTCTTCGCTGATTCTGGTGTGGCTGCTACGCTGGATTCCGCCGGTCCGTAAGTGGCTGGTTCCCTAGCGGTGAGCCGCCTACCGGGTTAAACCTATGGGAGGGGCACGTACATGATGTACGTGCCCCTCCCATAGGTTTTTAAGCAGAGGTTTTTAAGCTACTCGGCGTGAGCTTCTTCCGTGCGAGATGCTAAAGACACACCCACCATGTGCACCACGAAGCCGCAGACCGGGCCAACCGCCAGCGCCACGATAGCGCGCGGTACCAGCGGGGCGGGGATCAGGAACGCCAGGCTCAGCGTCACCGCCGCGGCAACCACCCAACCGGCGAGGTAGATGCGGTGCTGGTTCACCGCGAGCGCCATATTGCCCGAGAGGGTCATGAGCGCCAGCAGTGCCGAGGCGAAGACCAGTGCACCCAGGGTGATGCCGGAGGCTGCCGCCTCGTACGCGGACTCTGCACCTGCGGCAGGCGGGTAAATCAGGCGGAACAGCAGCGGACCCACCAGGTACGCCGCCAACGCGCCCGTAGCGCCCACAGCCACCACTGCGGCGGCAGGCTTAATGAACGCCGCTACGGGGCGGTGGCGCTGCTTCAAGAAAGCGGAAACCGCCACACCCTGGAACGCCTGCAGGGGAATCATAATCGGCGAACGGGTAATGGAAATCGCCAGGATCAGAGTGCCCAGCACGACCGGTTCGCTCTCCGCGGCGCCGCTCGCTTTCAGCACATTCGGGAAGCCCATCATCAGCACCGCCGCAGCGGCAGAGGACAGAAACGACCAGAGGATATTAGCGGTCAGGCGACCCGCCGGCACATCAGCGCGGGCAACCCACAGGCGGCGACCCGAGACGGTCACGAACGCCAGGATGAGCCACAGACCCATCGGCACGACGGTTGCCACCTCAAGGCCGGCAAGGGAAGGAATCATGAGCGCAGCCGCAAGCATGAGGATGAGGCGCCCAGCCGATTCCAGACCGCCCACCGCCGCGAAAAGGTACCAGCGGTCCTCACCGGCGGTCACACCGCTCATAGTCGCCTGCAGGGCGTAGAGGAACACGCCCACCGCCATAACGGTCACGCCCACCGCCGCCGAGTGCGGAATCTGATGACCCGCCCACAGCGGGGAGCTCACCAACACCAACGCACCGGCGATAGCACCCAAAGCCGCGGTCACCGTGACCACGCGAGCGCCCTGCGGCGCGAAACCCTCAGCAGATGCAGCCCCGCCGGATGGTGCCCTGTCAGCTACAGCACGGGTGCGTGCCGTACCCACCGCGCGCGTAATCTCCGGCTGAATACCCGTGATAATACCCGTCACCGTGAAAAGCGCCGCCCAAAACAGCAGGAACTCTGTCAGCTCCGAACCGTTCAGGGCGCGCTGAGCAATCATGGTCACCACCAGCGTGGAGACCGCCGCCAACAGGGACGAACCCAAAAGCGCCAGGGACTGGTAGCGGGTGACCGTGCCCGAAGACTGGGCCTCCTGAGAGGGGTGTTCCTCCACCTCGCTCTTATCGGGGTGCTGTACCGACTCGCTCACCGCGTCCTCCTCGTTCATGACCGCCAATATAGCCGCCAACACAAACCATCATTACATACGCAGATGCGCCGCACATCCACCGCAGGATGTACGACGCACCGCACACAAATATAGGTTTACTTCACCACATGCTCGGCAAGGTTCTTAACACCCTGCCATTTCTTCGCCAGAGCCGCCTTCGGCAGCAGAGTCAGCGCGTGAGCACGCGAGGAGAAACGAATACGAGCCACGCGAGCAGCCTTCGTCCAACCCAGGGCAGTCATCTCTTCAACCATGGTGTTGTAGTAGCGGCGCTCCTCCTCAAAGCGAGTACCCTCCAGGGCACGCCAGGACGAGTCAGAACCACCGTGACGGCGGTACATGAACGCAACCTGCGGGTCGTAGTACAGGGAGCCGCCGCGCATCGTAATGTCAAGGATCAGCGCCATGTCCTGGATAACGTTCAGGCCCTCACGGAAGCCGGTGCCCACGATAGCGTCCTTACGCCAACCCAGGGACGGGAAGTAGAACCACGCGCCGCGCAGCAGGGAAGTAGCCAGCTCCTCACCCTGCAGAACAGCCTCGCCCTTGGGGCGGTAGAACGCCTTAGTCTGCTCCACCAGGGTGTTCGACAGGCCATTGTTCTCATCAATCACGACCACGCCGGGCTGGAAGATGGACGCCTCAGGGTGCTTAGCTGCCGCATCCACAAGCCACTGCACGTAGTTGGGGAGCATGACATCGTCAGCACCCATGACGGTGACCAGTTCGTTCTCCACGAAGGTCAGGCACTTGCGGTAGTTCGCGTTCGCACCCAGGTTGGTTTCATTACGCATGTAGGTGATGCGCTCGTCCTTCAGCGACTCGAACCAGCCGGGAATCGAGTCGTCCGGGTAGCCGTCGTCAATAACAATCAGGCGCCAGTCCGGGTTGGTCTGACCGACCACAGACAACACAGCCTGCTTCATCATGGCAACGTCGCCGTAGTAAGGGAACAGAATATCAACGGTCATGAGGTATTACTCCAACTCACAAAATGGAAAGTCTCGACAGTAAAGCTTTTAAGAATCCTGCTGGGTTCGCTTCTTCGCATCGGCGGCGCCCCCCGGCTGCTCCTGAAGCGCCTTCAAAATGGCGACTTCCTCAGCCAGGATGCGAGTCTTCTCAGACAGGCGCGACAGCTCCAGGGTCAGGTGAATACTCACACCCATCAGCAGCAGAATCGACAGGAGGAACAGCAGGTTCACCGGCAGGGCGACGCCCACAAAGTCCGCCACACCATTGAGAAGAGTCGGGAAAGCGCCCAGCACAATGATGATGGCACCAATAATCAGCCACAGGGCGGCGTACCGTTCCTTCATGCGCTGGTGACGCACCTGAATAATCACAAAAGTGCAGACCAGGATGGCAAGAATCAAGAAGAAAACACTGGCGCTCACGGCTACTTCTCCTCGGGGCGGCGGCTCACCGAAATGCCGTAGGCAAACAGTGAACGAACCAGATAGACAGCAGACTTCAGCGGACCGGAGGAGGGGGTACCTCCCTGACGTTCACGCATATGCACCGGCACCTGACGCACCTTCAAGCCATTGCTAATTGCCATGGCGGTGATGTCGATCGTATCGCCCAAATATTCGGCGGGCAGGTTACGGCAGTAGAAGTCGATACCGCGGCGGTTAGCAATCTTAAAACCGCTCGTCACGTCCGTGAACGGGGTACCCGCCGCGCGGGTAAATAGGAACGACAGCAGGCCCATCGCCCACTTGCGCGGACCGGACACCTCATAGTCCGCCGCACCATCGGCAAAGCGGGAACCAATCACGATGTCGTAATCCTCCACCGCCTCAATGAGCGAGGGGATGCTCTCGGGGTGGTGCTGGCCGTCAGAATCCACCTGCATGGCGTAGTCATAGCCCATGCGTTGCGCGTACTTGTAGCCGGTGCGCATGGCGGCACCCACGCCCATGTTGTAGGGCAGGTCAATCACAAAAGCGCCCGCCTCACGTGCTACAGCTGAGGTGTTGTCGGTGGAGCCGTCATTGACCACCACCAGATCCACGAAGGGCACCGTCTCCTGCAGCTCAGTAATGGTGCCGGGCAGTGCCTCTTCCTCGTTCCAGGCGGGCATAATCACCAGCGTACGAGGATACGTGCGGGGGGTAAGAGGCGATGTGGGAGAACCCATAGGGCAGTTACCCCTCCTAACGAATGTGTCTTACCGTGCGTGTGAAAGCCGGTATGCCCTAGTGGACATACCGGCTTTCATCATATCAGTGGTTCCGCGGCATCTAAGATTTGGTGACAGATTGTAGACTGCACCACTTATTCTCTGAGATTCATACGCTCTATAAGGGGGTGTTGGCACACCTTCTAGTTAGCGCATTAGTTATCGCAGGCGCTAATGCGGTACAGAGTCATCGGGCCCGAGGAGTACACCGGGGTCAGAACGTCCGTGTCGATAGCAGCCACCAGGCCGTCATAGTTCTTCTGCTCGCTGGGGCCGAAGTTGCCCTGGTTCTCCAGGTGCACGTACCAGTGAGCCTTGTACTGGTTCACCTCGCGGCAGACTTCCGGGTTCGTGCGGGCGTCCTTCAAATCGTTCAGGATCGCTGCGTACTTCGGGGAGGTCTGGAACTCGAAATGGTAGCTGGTCAGGTGGCGGTCAGCCAGCGCGTAAATGTAGGCGCTACCGTCCCAGGGGTTGTTCACGATGGTGTCGCCCTTGGGCACGATCTTCGGAATCTCGTTAATGACGTTCATCTCATCCTGGTTCAGGATGTCGGAGGTCGGGGTCACCTGGTACCTCTTCGCCACCTGCAAGGTTGCGTCATGCATTGCGGGGGTACGCGAGGACAGGCCCGCAACCGCGAGCACCAGCACCATGGCGGCACCCATCATTGCCGGGGCGACCTTCGCGTGCTTCTCACGCGGAATATAGTGCATGATGCGCACGAAGAGGCCCTCCACGGCGCCACCCAGACCGATACCGGCAAGCAGCACAGAGGGGAACACCACCAGAGCCGCCAGGCGGAAGTGGTCGGTGTACCAGGGGCCCACCATCAGCAGGCGGAAGTCACCGCGCGGCACCGACGCCGCAACGATCCACATGTAGCCAACGAGCATCCAGCTGCCAATCAGCCACAGGTTACGGCGCTTATACAGCAGGTAGCCAACGCCCCACAGTGCCAAGAAACCGACCAGGTAGGCGGGAGCAAAATTACCACCCAGCGGGTTCGCGTTCTCCAGGCCCAGGAACAGGAACTGGTAGACCGCCTCGCCTTCGCCCATGATGGAGGTCCACAGTTCGCTCGCCTCCTGGCTCGGGCGCAGCACGGACCAGGCGGTGACGCATCCGGCGATGAGCGCCACCAGCACGCCGGTACCCACCAGACGCTCACGCGTGGACGCACCGCGGGTACGCAGCACCTGCACCACGCCACCCAGGAGCATGGGCACCGCAAATACTGCGGCAGAAACCACCGCGTTCGGATGCACCAGAGCCAAACCGCCCAGGCCCACCAGAATCGTCAGCGACAGGGACAGCACGAAGGAGTACTCGCGGCGAGCCATGAGCTGAACCATGTGCGACAGCAGCGCCACGAATGCGGGTAGCAGGGCATAGCCAAGAAGGTTCGGGAAGAGCACGCCCCAGAACAGCAGCAGACCGGGGAACGCAAAGAAACCGCAGGTTAGCGCCGGAATAGCGAGCGCCTGCAGGTGGCGCAGATGCGGAATGCTCAAGCACATTGCCACCAGGGAGCAGGGCCAGATAATACCCGCCACCAGCAGAATCATGACGATGGTTGCCGTCGCGATGCTCGTGCCGGTCGTGTTGTAAATCAGGAACACGAAATCGTGCCAACCGGCGGGGTAGAAGTACGGTTCCTGGTTCATGCCGGAGACCGCGCCCATGGTCAGACTGGAGGCGTCGCCGTGCTCCTGAATCCAGCGGATCGCGTTCATGTGGTAGGAGTTATCGAGGGTCTGCGAGAACGCCTCGGGGCCGAATACCATGTCCTCGGTTGCGTGCAGGGTCAAGAAACCACCCAGCACCGCACCGATAACGGGCCAGGCGAGGGGCACAGTGTTACCCGCCCAGTTCTCGGCAGCCTCGCTGGAGGCATCGGGTACGGCGGAGGGCCAGCGGCGACCCGCCAGGTGCATCACACCCGCGGCGGCAGCCACCATCACGGCAGCGACCGGCACAAAAGAAATCAGGCTCCACGGAATACCGGTCTTACCCAGCACAATCGCGGAGACAGCCACCAGGGCAAAAGTCAGCAGCGGCGCATAAAAAACGCGCAGACGTGCGGGAACACGCAACGCCCAGCCCATCGCATAGCCGGGGCCGAAAGCCAACACGACCGCAAAAAGTAGCAGCGGAATAGTTGCCAACCAGCTCATTAACCCTCTTCTCCCCACAGTTCACGCACCGAAAAACCCCTCAAATACGGGGCACGGCGCGCTTTCGAGTACCTAGCAAGGATACCCCAGAGGCTTCTTTAACCCGGCGAAACCCCGCAGAAGAGAGAGGGACAGCACCCACAACCCGCTACTCGGACCCCGAAGCGGGACAATCGGCGGAGCGCATCTTCGAAGCTCCCAAAAGACGAAGATTATGACGTAATATTTCACGCTCAATGTCATGAAAGGTGCACCTAAGAAACATAGGGCAATAAATAAGGTGTTCACCACCCTTTAGCTTTACCCTGAAACATATCTCCCCTTAACAAAGGGTCGCCCAACGCATACACATCTGGACGAACCCTAAACGCAGCCGCAGAAGAAAGGGTCGATCATGACCGAAACCATTGCAGCACAGGCACCCATCGCCGACACCTCCGAGCAGTTCAAGCTCGCCTTCGGCCACCAGCCCGCCGGCGTCGCCATCATCACTGCCACCGACGAAAACGGCGAACCTGCAGGCTTCACCGCCTCCTCGCTAACCTCCGTCGCCGCAGAACCGCCCATCATCGCCTTCTCCCTCAAGGCAAACAGCGGCTCCGCAGCAAAGATCGCGGCTGCGTCCTCCTTCCTCGTGCACATGCTCGACGCTGAGAATGTGACCCTCGCGAAGAACTTCGCAACCCACGACTACCCCCGCTTCGACGACCCCAGCACCTGGGAATTCGTCCACACCGGCGAGCCCCTCGTCCACGGCGTACGCCGCGTACTGCGCGCAACCCCGCTCAGCCGCGTTGAGGCAGGCCCCGCAATCGTCTTCACCGCGCAGGTTGAAGAGTTCATCCGCAACGACTGCGAAGGCACCCCGCTGGTCTACCACTCGCGTAACTTCCACGCGCTGGGTGACCACTCGAACGTGAACAACTACAGCATCTAACCCCGCACAGGGGTCACGGGGCGGTATTCGACGACCATGAGGCGACGAATACCGCCCCGCGGCGTACCCTGAACATAAAAGCGACCGCGGCACACGACAGCGCGCAGCATTACATTGCAGAAGGAATAGTTATGACGGCTCAAGCCTCCCAGCCCGCATCCCTCCCCTGGCTCGAAAAGCTCATCGCGATCCCCACCATCTCCGGAACCTCCAACCTGGAACTTATTGAGCTCATCGAAACCGAATTTGCCCGCTACGGCTACAGCGGCGTGCGCACCTACAACGAGGACGGCACCCGCGCCAACCTGCTGGTCACCATCCCCGCCGCTGACGGCACCACCCACGGCGGTCTCATTCTCTCCGGCCACACGGACGTCGTACCCGTCGCCGGTCAGGCGTGGGACGCCGACCCCTTCACCCTGCGCGTGGAGGGTACCCGCGCCTACGGCCGCGGTGTCTGCGATATGAAGGGGTTCCTCGCCGCCGCGCTCTGGCTGCTGCCGCGCGTTGCCGAGGCGAAGTTGCGCACTCCCCTACACTTCGCCTTCTCCTACGACGAAGAAATCGGCTGCGTCGGTGCCCCCTCCCTTATCGAGGAGTTCGTGGCGCGCGACCTCGCCCCCGACTACGCGATTATTGGCGAGCCCTCCAGCATGCGCATTATCGACGCGCACAAGGGCGCGCACCGCGGTCGCGTCACCTTCACCGGCGTGCCCAAGCATGGCTCCCTGGCAACCCACGGCGTGAACGCGGTTGCTGCAGCCGGCGAGTTCATCACCTTCTTCACCGACATGGCAGACCAGTGGGAAGAAGAAGGCCCCTTCGACGAGTCGTTCATCATCCCCCACTCCACCGGTAGCGTGAATCTGGCAACCGGCGGCCTGCAGTACAACATCGTCGCCGAGCAGGCTGTGGTGGAGTACGATGTGCGCACCCTGCCGCAGGTGACCACCGAGTCCTTCGTGGAGCGCATTGACCGCGAACTTTCGGAGGTCATCCTGCCCGACCTGCAGGCGCGCGCCGCACGTGCCGAAAAGCTGACCGGTGCAGAGCCCGGTAGCCTCACCTCCCGCGTGGGTGTGAAGCACGAACTGCTCGCAGCCGTGCCGGGCCTGGGTACCGAGGACGACGCACCCATCGTGCACCTCGCCCACGAGTGGCTGGGCACCAATGACGCACCACAGAAGGTCACCTACGGCACCGAGGCGGGCCAGTTCCAGCGCGCCGGCGTGCAGAGCATCATTTGCGGTCCCGGCGATATTGCCCAGGCGCACTCCCCGAACGAGTGGATTGAGCTGGAGCAGCTGAGCGAATGCGAGCGCTTCTTCGAGGCGATTCTCGACTGGGCGAGCGCCAAGTAGTAGCCGTGTAGCGGCGGAACAGCTAGTTTATCGCGGTTCGCAAGAGCCGCAGTTAGAGCCGCATAAAAATTACAGAAACTGCCCGGGTACCCCGTGAGGTGCCCGGGCATTTTTATGCTGATGGCAAGTGGTGTGGGCGGGTGCTGATGGCGGGGCGAATGTTGGTTTATTCGTGAGTTTCTCCATGGGTTCAACCGCGAGTTTATGGAATGAGTCCAAGGTGTGGACTATGACCGATTTTCCCCTCATTCGCCACATTTATTTTTAAACGAAAAACCCGAAAAACCGCTTATGTCTAAGGGTGAAATAACACAAAAGTATTGCCCTTCTAGGGCATTCAGGGTTCCATAGATGCCAAAGGTTTAAACACGCCACTCGGGCGGCATAACCCCACACAAAACCACACCTCCCTCACGCTCGGCACTGCGCACCCGACCGAATCCCGGTTTACCACCCGCAGTTCACTACCTGAAGGACACCCCGTGTACACCATCAGCCCCTACCTCGCCGAATTCCTCGGCACGCTCATCATGTGCACCATCGGCTGCGGCGTCATCGCCAACGTCGAACTTCGCCGATCCAAAGGCCACGGCGACAACTTCTTCACCATCGCCTTCGGCTGGGGCTTCGCCGTCACCTTCGGCGTCTACGCCTCCCACGCCTACTCCGGCGGCCACCTCAACCCCGCTGTGTCTATCGGCCTGGCAGCGTTCGGCGAGTTCTCCTGGGAGAAGGTCCCCGGCTACATCATCGCCCAGGTACTCGGCGCAATGGTCGGCGCCGGGCTGGTCTACCTCAACTACCTGCCGCACTGGAAAGCAACCGCCGACAAGAAGATTAAGCTCGGCGTTTTCGGCACCGTCCCCGCTATTCACAACTACTTCACCAACGCCCTCTCCGAAATGATCGGCACGTTCATGCTGGTCTTCTCGGCGCTGTACACCGGTGTGAACTTCAAGCCGTCCATCAGCGGCGGTGTGGAACTCTCTCTCAACCTCAACGACGTGCTCAAGCCCCTCGCCTTCGGCTTCATGGTCACCGTACTCGTCATCGGCCTGGGCGGTCAGACCGGCTACGCCCTGAACCCCGCCCGTGACTTCGGTCCGCGCCTCATGCACGCCCTGCTGCCCATCCACGATAAGGGCTCCTCGCGCTGGTTCTACGCGTGGGTTCCGATCTGCGGCCCGATTGCCGGCGGTTTCATGGGTGGCGCGTTCTTCAAGCTCTACTACGAGGGTCAGGTCAGCCCGTTTCTGTTCGTTTCCAGCGCTCTGGCGATTGCGGTTCTGCTCTTCGCGTGGTGGGCTAATAGCCACCTGTACCGTGCCCCCAGCTCCGAGGTTATCCCCGAGTTTGAGGACACCCACGCTACCGCGGCGGCACGTGCGGCAACCTACACGCCGACCGGTTCCATGCCGATTCTGCTCCCCGAAGAGGTGAAGGGCAACCGCAGTACCCGCGTCGTGAACCGGCTGACCGAGGACGAGTAGTCTTCCCGCCCGAGAGCTTCCCTGTCTAGGGTTTCATCTAAAACGGCGAACCCCTCATTTTCATAACCTGACTTATGTTGTTCAGGTTATGAAAATGAGGGGTTCGTTGCGTCTACCTCACGGAAGGAGGTTCATTCAGGGGTGCCGAAAAGAAATATCGTCTAGAAAGGTCCTAGCTTAGGAATAAAAAGAGTCATCTCCTGAACGATATACTCTGCATCTTCCAAAGCCTCTTCAGCTTCTTCCACAGCTATAGGCTCATAATCCAAACCGGGATACTCAACCTCATGGCGAGTTCGACGCAAGCGAGAATACAGCTTACCCACCACATCATGAGGGCCTCGCTGAGCACGCAACGCATCACCCACCACAATATGACCTCCCCGAGTAGTCGGCCGCAGACCCTGCACCGCCAAGGCAGCAGTCATCGCCAACCTCGAAGCATCATAGAGGAGCGTATAGGCACCTTCCGGATCATCAACCACCAGACGATGCGCCGTCTTTAGATGCCGATGAGCACGCAACAACAGACCTTGAGCATGCTCACGATTTACAGTAACCCGTTCCAACTCACCGGCATTAATCAGCTCAAGCATGCGCTCCCGGCCAACAGTCCAAGGACCAGGAGTCGGGGCATTAGGCTTCAGCGTCGACATCATTCACCTCCAGCTGCCCAAAGAGAACCTCCATCGGGCGCGAGCGCACAGTCTGCACGAAACCATCCTGCGAGTTCCATGCCTCATGAGATAGCCGCTTTACGTTCACCTCATAGCCAAGCTTCTGCTCAGCATCATCAATAGCCTCATACAGCTTCTGACGTGAAGGGGAACCAACAACCAACACATCAATATCATTCGGCACGTGCCCAGCCACCCCAGAACGACGGCTAGCCCACGAGCCATAAATAGCGGCACCCTCAATATTGGAAATGCCCTGCAAAGTATCCCGGAGCACCGGAACGGGGCCATAAGTTACCAGGATCAACTGACGCATCGCCTGGCCCACCGGATTATCAACCTTGGCTTGCACCATACGGGTCCTACCAACATTCTGGACAGTCACCAGACCGGACTGTTCCAGACGATTCACCTCTCGGGAGACAGTCGGCAACGATGCACGTGTCGCATCAGCAATCTGAGACACCGTGTACTGCTGCTCAAGGTGAGAGAACAGCAATGCCATCACTTCACCCTGCAGGTCACTACGCAAGATAGGAAGGAGACTAGGAGCAGACGTTTTCATAACATGAATTATATCAATCATGTTATGAAAACGTCTGCTATTTTTTGGAGGGGTATTAGGCTGCAGCGGAAGCCATTGCCAGCACCCGATCATGCTTAGCGAGGCGGCGCTTCTGAATCGCGCGCACCACCCAGATGCACACCGCACCCAGAACCGCGCCGGCAGTATTGTTCACAATGTCATCCACATCGAAAGTACGGTAGGTGAAGCCCGCCAGACCCCAGTTACCGGTCAGCTGGCTCAGCTCAATGAAGCTCGAGAGCGCGAAGCCACTTAGTGCCGTAGCGCGCAGACCCCAGCGCAGGCAGCCCGCCGTAAAGAAGCCCAGGGGAATGAACATCGCAATATTGAAGAAGAGCTGCGCGTACACGGTAGTCGCGAAGCGGCGCAGACCCATGCCGGCCGTCAGGTCCCACGCCTGCTGCCAGCTCCAGCCCACATAGAAGCGCGGGTAGTACAGTTCGGGGTTCGTGACGCTATTCGCGCTACCAATCGGAGTCAGCGTCAGCGAAAGAATCGAGGCAAGGAACAACGCGAAAGATGCAGTCAGCAGGTATTGGCGGGTGCTGTGCGCTCGACCGGTCCTCTTGGCACGCAGGCGCATACCAATGAACCCGATGATAGAGAGTGCGACAGTAAGCGCCGCAATCTCGATGGCGAAGGTGCCAATCATGTGTTTACTGAGCAGTTCCTGCATGCCGTGTGTTCCTTAGGTCGTGAGAGTGAGTAATATGCTTTCCACCTGCATATATGCCTGTTCTAACATATATTTCCGATGGTATATAGCGGGTTACCGTTCATGCCCGCCGCATATCGTTCACCACCAGTGTAAAAGACCGCTCTATGGCTCACCCTAGGCGAAACTGTGAAAAAGCTGTACACGCACCCAAACATGCCATGAGAACCACCACAGCCGGTGCCGTCAGTACAAAACATCCGGCGGGAACACCGGCGCAATATACCGACCAAACAGCAGCACGAACAAGAGCGCGCCCGCAATCGCAGCCGCCATCGCACCCACAACCTGCACCAGCCACAGCATCAGGAACTTCACCATCTTGCCCTCAGCGCGGGCAGTCAGCGCCTCCACCATGGCGGTCGAGAAGGTCGTAAACCCACCCAGCAGACCGGTCGTAATCACCGTGCACCAGAACGCCACCTGTTCCGTGGCGTTATAGTGCACGCCCAGCGCGCGAGGATTAGAGACCGGCATAATCAGCAGGCCGTACAGGAACGAGCCCACCAGGTTAATGACGAACACCGGGCTAATAATCGACGACTCCGTGCGCAGGCGAGGCGACATCGCCTTATCGAGGAAGAAGCGGGTCATCGCACCCAGACCGCCGCAGAGGAACACCATCAGAGCGAAAAACATTAGCGGCCCTCCTCAGCATCGTGGACGGGTACCAGGCGGGACGCCACAAAACGGCCGGTCAGCATGCCAGCCGCGGCGGCAACCAAACCACCCACGAGCAGCACTGCCACCGCCAGCACCATATATTGAGCGTGCACCGTGTACGGCAGAAAAATCGTCTGCGCCAGCACCGCAGCAATCGACGAATAGGTCGTGTAGCCGCCCATCATACCCGCACCGAACAGCAGGCGGAACGAGTGAATCCGGTCCTCGCCGTCACGGCGCGCGTAGGCGTTCCACACCATCGTCAGCAGGCCCAGCGTGAACGAACCCAGCAGGTTCGCCACCAGCACGCCACCGGGGGTGTACACGCGGCACAGCGCACCCGTGCCGCCGCCCAAAAAGACAAGAAAAGGGGCAGGCACACGGGTTAGAACGCCTCCTATCCTCTGCCGGATACTCGCGCGGTTCCTCATCACCGTGCACCTGCCCTTTCGTCTCGTATTAGTCTTCAAAGTGCGCTACAACAGCGCACAAACACACACTAATACTTTAGCGGTTACCCAGGCTTTAGCTGTTACCCGAACCGGCGGCAGACTCACGCTCGTGCTGAATCTTCTCGCTCAGTGCGGCGCCCTCAACATCCATATTCGGGGTGAGGCGGTCCAGCCACTTCGGTATCCACCACGCCTTATCACCCAGCAGAGCCATAACCGCAGGGGTCAGCGTCATGCGCACGATGAATGCATCCACGAGCACGCCGAATGCCAGACCAAAGCCCATCGGGCGGATCATGGTCGAATCAGCGAAGATGAAGCCACCAAACACCGAAATCATGATGATCGCGGCAGCCACCACCACACGCACCGCATGGTTATAGCCGGTTACGATGGCGGTCGCCGCGTCCTTGCCGTGCACATACGCTTCACGCATGCCAGTCACCAGGAACATCTGGTAATCCATGGCAAGACCGAAAAGAATACCGATGAGCAGGGTCGGCAGGAAGGACAGCACCGGACCCGGGTGGTCCACACCGAAGAAGGAGCTCATGAAGCCCAACTGGTAAATCGACACCACGGCACCGAAGCTCGCCAGCACCGAGAAGAGGAATCCCACCGAGGCAACCAGCGGCACCATAATCGAACGGAACACCAGGATCAGCACCAGGAAGGACAGGCCCATCACCACACCCAGGTACAGGGGCAGCTTCTGCGCGAGCACCTCGGAGACGTCAATATTGCCGCTGGTCTGACCCGCAATGCCGAGAGACACCTCAGAGCCCTGAACCGGAACGGTCACGGCTCGCAGCTCGTGGACAAGCTCTTCAGTCTCCACAGAACTTGCACTGTGGGCAGGAATCACCTGGAAAATCATCAGGGTACGGTCATCGGTCATACCGCCGGGAACCACAGCCTGCACGTTCGCGCCGCCGCGCTCCTTCACCGCAGAGACGATATCAATCTGTGCCTGCTGAGCCTGCTCCTCGCTCATGTTCGCGGGCGTGTGCGCGACCGCAACCAGCGGGGCGCTCATGCCCTCACCGAACTTGTCCTTGACCAGCGCATACGACTTGTACGCGGCGCTATCGGAGGGGTAGTTTGAGGCGTCCGGCAGACCCAGGCGCATCTGAGACATAGGGGCGGCAACCGCCAGCAGCGCCAGCGTACCGGCCACCAGGGTCAGTAGCGGACGCGCCAGCACGAGGCGCAACCAGCCGTTCGGTTTCTCGGTGCGGGCGGCATCCTGCGCGCGGCGTTCCGCAATCTTCTGCTGGGTATCGATGGAAGCCCACAGCTTCTTCGACATGATTTTGGTACCCGCCAGGGACAGCACCGCCGGGGTGAGCGTCACCGCGATCAGGGCGGCAACAACCACGCAGAACGCGGCGGCATTACCCATCACGCCCAGGAAGGGAATACCGGTCACGTTCAGCGCCACGAGCGCAATAATCACGGTACTCGCCGCAAAAATCACGGCGTTACCGCTCGTGCCGTTCGCCAGAGCAATCGCCTGGACCTTCGGCATGCCATCCAGCAGGTTCGTGCGGTAGCGGTTCAGAATGAACAGCGAATAGTCGATACCGACCGCCAGACCAAGCATCAGACCCAGGGTGTAGGCGGTAGAACTCATCTCCACGACGGAGGAAAGCGAAAGCGTGCCGAGCACACCCACCACCACGCCCACCAGAGACATCAGAATCGGCAGGCCGGCAGCAACGAGAGTACCGAGCATAACCATGAGCACGATGAAGGCGATGACCATACCCGCAACCTCACCGGTGTGCGAGCCGCCGCCAAGCGCGGATTCGCTCAGGTTCGCGTCGAACTGGACGGTCGCCCCGTGCAGGTTCGCCGACTCAATGTCGGACATGACCTTCTGCAATTCGGCGGACGGCACCTCGTAAATCTTCTTCTTAAACGAGACAGTCGCAATCGCCGTGGACTGATCCTCAGAGACCATACGGTAGCCGGCGGTGAAGTCGTAGAGCTTCTGCTGACGCTCCAGCTGCTCACGCTGTGCAGGCAGGTCACTCTCGGTCTTCTGAAGCTGGTTGCGCTGCTCGTCCAGCTTCTTCTTGCCCTCAGCCAGCTCGTCCTTCTTGGAGGCGATTTCTGCGCGACCCGCGTCAACCTGCTTCTGACTCTCGGCGAGAGTGTCGCGCTGCTGATTGAGCGCGTTCTGCTGCTCGGTCAGCTGCGCCTGCTGGGTGTTGAGCTGCTCCATCATGGCGGCGGGTGAGCCTGCCGCCTCCGCCTGGGCGTAGCCGTCCTTCAGCTGTGCCTGCGCATCGTCCAACTGCTTCTGCGCGTCGTCCAGCTGCTTTCGACCTGCGGTAATCTGCTCCTGCGAGTCGTCGAGCTTCTTCTCGTTGTCGGCAATCTGCTTCATGCCGCCCTCAAGCTGCGAGGTGGCGGCATTCAGCTGCTTTTTGCCGTCCTCGATCTGGGAGGGGGCGGCGTCAATCTTGGCGTGCGCCTCGTCGAGCTGGGTTTTTGCTTCTGCAAGCTTGGAGGTGGTGGTGAACGGGTCGGTGACCGCATCCACGGAGGGCACCTCGCTGGGCAGTGCGCTCAGTGCGGCGGAGAATGCCTGCTTCTGCCCTTCGGTGAGGGCGGTGCCGTCACCGGTGGTGAGAATGATCTGGCCGGAGCCGCGGTTGGCACTGGGGAAGCGTTGGGCGAGCTCGTCGGAGAGCTGCTGGGTCTGCGTTCCGGGCATGGTGAAGGTGTTGCTGAGCTTGCCGTGGAACGCGGTGTAGGCACCCGCTACACCGGCGACGATGAGTACCCAGGTGAGGATGACAGCCCATGCGCGGCGGGCGGCAGCTTCACCGATGCGGTAGAGCCATGTAGCCATGATTCAGTCCTTTGAAGTTGAGTGAGTGAAGAGTTTGGGTGTTGGGTGCGTGTGAATGCGGCGTGTGGTTTGCCCTGTACGGCGAACGCTGTGTCCTGTTTTTAGACAAAAAACACCCCGCCCCGGGCACCTGCAGGTGAGGTGCCCGAAGCGAGAGTGTTTGAGCGTTGACGCTATGGGGCTTAGCTTGCGAATTCGCCCTGAACCAGACGGCCCAGGTAGTCGAGTGCTTCGAGGACGCACTGGCGCATCGCTTCGATGGCGAGTGCTTCGGGGTGGGTGCCCTCGGGGGCTTCTGCTGCAACCTTGACCGTCATTTCTTCGGCGCGGGTGAGGTAGTAGTAGACGCCTTCACCGATGGTTTCGGCGAGGTTGGAGGCGAAGACTGCCACGCGCAGGTAGGGCAGGTCGGGGTATGCCGCGAGGTACCGCTCGAGGAAGATGTCGTAGGTGCGCTCGAGGATGACGTGCGAGTATTCTTCGAACTTCGCGGGGCTGTCCATTTCGAGGGCGTAGAGCAGGTGCGCGAAGGGTGCGATGTACTCTTCGAGGGTGTTGCTCATGAAGACCTTGCGGGCGATGGAGAGCATTTCGGCTTCCATGCTTGCGTTTTCGCCAGAGACGGTGAAGTCGCATTCTTCGAAGATGCGGTTGAAGTACTGGTTCATGCGGGTGACCAGTACGTCGTCTACGGAGGCGAAGTGGTTGAAGATGGTGCGGCGGGAGACGCCTGCGCGTTCTGCGAGTGCTTCTGCGTTGAGGGCGCCGTAGCCACCCTCGAGGATGAGGGATTCTGCTGCCTCAACGATTGCGATGCGGTTCTCTGCCTTGCGGGCGGAGCGCTTGTCCGTGATGTTTGCGGGAGATTCAACAAGATTAGCCATGTTTTTTACAATACGCGCATTGTTTCACCGAGGGTAACTATTTTGGGGTTAGATTCACCACATATTTGCACTCTAGGTAATAAACTTGAAGTGCAGATTTAACGTTTACTCAACAAGTAATTTAGCGTTTTGGCACGTCAGGGCGCTATAACACCCCAAAAACGCGCACCAAGGGGCGGGGTATGCACAACACACCCCACCCCCTCGAGCACTCACCCGGCTACCCGCTCAGCGAGCCGCTCAGCAAGCCACCGAGCAGGCGCATTAGGCGCGCGCCGCCTCCAAAGGCAGACGCACCGTAAAGACCGTATGCCCAGGCTGACTCTGCACCTGAATCGAACCGCCGTGCGCCTGCACAATCGCCTGCACAATCGCCAACCCCAGACCGGTGGTTCCAACCGAACCGGAGCGTGCCTTATCGGCACGGGTGAAGCGGTCAAAAATCTTCGGCAAAAAGTCAGGGGCAATGCCCGGGCCATTATCGGCCACGGTCACCACAGCTTCACGGCGTGCAGCATCCACCGACAGGCCCGCGGTCACGCGCGTACCCTCATCGGTGTGCTTGCGAGCATTCGAGAGCAAGTTCAGAATCACGCGCTGAATCTGGGAGCGATCGGCAACAACCTCAACCGGCTCGTCGGGCAGGTTCAGGTGCCATTCGTGGGTGCGCGCTGCCGCCTGCATGTCGGAGGTGCATTCAAGCACCAGCTCGGTCAGGTCAACCTGCTCCAGCTTGGGTTCGCGACCCTCGTCCAGGCGGGCAAGGGTCAGAAGATCCTCCACGAGGCGTGACATACGTTCGGTCTGCGAATCAATACGCGCCAGGGAGGACTGGCCGGATTCGCTGAGCGGCTCGGTCCAGCGGAGCATATCGGAGTACCCCTTAATGGCGGCAAGGGGCGTGCGCAGCTCGTGGGAGGCGTCCGCAATAAAGGCGCGAATCTGGTGTTCGGTGCGTTCGCGCACCTCCAGGGCGGAGTTCACGTTATCGAGCAGCTGATTGAGGGCGTAGCCTACGGCACCGACTTCAGTGCGCGGGTCGGAATCTTTCGGATCCACGCGCACCGCCGAGGAGATGGTGTGCTCTTCCAGGTCCAGGTGCGCCACATCGGTTGCCACCGCGGAGACTCGCTCCAGGGGCTTCATGGTGCCACGAATAATGTAGGAGCCCGCCACGCCGGCGCCGACCATCACGGCAATGGAACCGAGGGCTACCACAATCACGAAGATGGTGAGGGTCTGCTGTACATTGGCGAGCGGAATACCAACCACCTGGGCGTCAGCGCTGCTATTAGCCTTCGGGGTGATTTTGATGAGGTACAGGCCGGATTCCAGTTTGACCTCTCGGACTTCTTCTTTGGTGGCGTTCAGCGCCATGGTTCCGAGGGTTACCTGGTCGTTGGCGGAGAGGGTTTGTACGGTGCCGTCCTTACCGAGCTTGCTGGCGACTTCCACAGCACCTTCGGACTCGACACAGGTAATGATGGTTCCGGACGCCTGACCGGGTGCGAAAAGGGAGCTACTCTTCTGCAGGTCGCTGCAGTCCACTTCTTCTCGCTTGCCGTCTCGAGAAGTTGGCTGCACTACACGGTGGCTGGTTTCTTTGAGGTCGCTTTGTGCCTGCTGGTAGAGGGAGTTCTGCAGGGTCACGTAGGTGGACAGGCCAATAATGAGGCAGGCGATGCCGAGGGCTGCCACGAGGATTGCGATAAGACGTGAACGAAGGTGGGGTACGTACCCGAGTTCTTCCGGGGATGCTTCGGGATTCCTCATGCTCTTCCAGGCTGCGCGTAGGCGCACAAAGAAGTTCCCCGGGGAGGGTGCGGAACCATCCTGCGCGGGGGCACCCGCGCGCAGGGGGCGGGTTACTTCGTTATCCGGGGAGGCGGGTTCACCGGGTGAGTAGGAGCCCACGAGCATCCTTTCTTTCTATATTCGAAATACGGAATATAACTGATATGGCGCGGTATAACCGGGTGTTATACCGCGCCATATGAAGAGCAGAGAATAAACTTAGACAGCGGGACGTAGCACGTAACCGGCACCGCGCACGGTGTGAATCATCGGTTCGCGACCCACGTCAATCTTCTTACGCAGGTACGAGATGTACAGCTCCACAATATTTGCCTGACCACCAAAATCGTAGTTCCAGACATTATCAAGAATCTGACTCTTGGAGACCACGCGCTTCGCGTTCTCCATGAGGTAGCGCAGCAGGTCGAACTGCGTTGCGGTGAGGTTAATCTGCTCGCCACCGCGAGTGACCTCACGGGTGTCTTGGTTCAGCACCAGGTCGCCAACGACCAGCTCAGCATCATCAATGGCGGCAACGCCGGAGCGTTGCACCAGGCGGTGCAGACGGATCATGACCTCTTCCATGGAGAAGGGCTTAGTCACGTAATCGTCCGCACCAGCGGCAAGGCCCTCGATACGGTTATCAACCGAATCCTTAGCGGTCAGGAAGAGGCAGGGAACCTCGGGGTAGAACTTGCGGATACGGGAGAGCAACTCCAGACCGTCGAAGCCGGGCATCATAATGTCCAGCACGAGCACGTCCGGGCGCCAATCGCGCGCAATCGCGAGCGCGGAGGGGCCGTCGCCTGCGGACTGCACATCCCAGCCGATCATTTTCAGACCCATGCTGACGAGTTCTTTGAGCATCTCCTCATCGTCAACAACGAGGGCGCGGATGGGGCTACCGTCCGGATGCTCTAGTGTGGGAAGGTTCTTTGCGATTTCGGTTGCTTTGCTGCTCATGTGATTAAGGGTATCGCGATTTAGGGTTCGCGGTGAGGCGGGAGCCGGTTTTCAGCCGCAAACTTATGGAATGCTTGCCCGCGTCACAGCTGGGGCACAGCTTTACCCCGCATTTGCGCGTCAACCCTTCATGACAGCTTCAAACTTTCGGTAGAATTTGTACTAGCTTAGGTAACGCTCAATCACCTTTGCGTATCTTTTGAATTTGCCGTTTCTGTTCCGGCGACCAACACCCGCAAAGGAGGACACATGCGCATTAGCCGTATCTATAACAATAATGTTGTCCTCACTGTGGATCATTTGGGCAAGGAGTCCGTGATGATTGGTCGCGGCATTGCCTTTGGTAAGCGTAAGGGTCAGCTGATTGACCCGTCTGCGGTGGAGCAGACGTTTGTGCCGGAGCAGGGCATGTCGGGTGAGCGTTTGAGTATGACTCTGTCTGAGATTCCGGCGGAGATTCTGTCGATTGCCACGCTTTTGGAGTCGAAGGTGCGCGCCGAGGGTGCGCTGGAGCTGTCGAACTCGTTTATTCTTCCGCTGGCTGATCACCTGCACTATGCGGTGGTTCGTGCGCGTGACGGGGTGCGGGTGCAGTATCCGCTCGCCCCGGAGGTGACTGTTCTCTACCCACGCGAGGTGGAGTACGGCCGCGCAGTGTTGGCGATGGTTCGCGAGCGCCTGCAGGTTGAGCTGGACCCGAACGAGGCTATTCCCCTGGCGTTGCACCTGGTCAACGCGCAATTTGCAACAGCGGATATGTCTCAGGCATTCCGCATGACCGAGGTTTTCGCGCAGGTTTTTGAAATTATTGAGGCAAGCTACGAGCGGAAGATTGACCCGGATTCAATGAGTGCGGCACGTTTTGTGACGCACCTGCGGTACCTGTTTGTGCGGGCGAGCCGCGCCTCCGCGAATTATGCGGAGGATATTGATGAGGTGTCGCAGCCGAGTTTGTTGGCGGCTCTTCGTGCGGATGTACCGCGCGCCTACGCGTGTGCGCAGAAGGTTTTGCTGGTACTGCAGATGCAGCTGAAGCAGAGCCTGACTCGTGATGAGTTGACGTATTTGACGATTCATATTGCGCGTCTGGCGCGGGATATGTGGGGCATTAACGCCTAGCGTTGGTGCTTCCAAAAAATGCAGGGGCGAAAGCGGTTGGAGGGTACTCCGGCCGCTTTTCTGTATCCGCCGCTTTTCTGTATCCAGGTTTGGGGGCGCGCCGGGCGGAACGTGGCCGTTAAAGGTGGGTTGCTATTTATATATACAACCTGTCACTAAATTGTCGTTTTCCCGGGTTTTCCTTCG
>ERZ1674177.8-NODE-8-length-60607-cov-14.339824_pt1 | contig 60607 bp, 48 predicted proteins | sample MGYA00581287_ERZ1674177 | MGnify/ENA primary metagenome ERZ1674177 (study PRJEB41354, sample SAMEA4873336) | human saliva metagenome | biome: human-associated habitat [ENVO:00009003]; feature: mouth environment [ENVO:08000002]; material: saliva material...
TGTCATATAAGAGCAAAAGAGACCCATTTTAGGTCTCTTTTTGTCACTTATGCCTTTTTTTTCAAACCCTTTTCCAAAACATACTCTTTTAGTTTATTTTTCACGCCTAATTGGCTTGCAATAGGTGCCCTTTTGAAGTCTTACTAACGCCCTTTTGGAGTCTAATTAAGCACCTTTTCTTGTGCTGTTTTATAACTAACTGATTTCCTTTTAGTTATAAACCTACTTTTAATATGTGTTTTTGCCGTGATTTATAGATGTTTTATCAGAACTTATGTAATGTTTTTTCAAATCCTCATCTACGGTAGAAGTCCTAACCCAAATTGGGTATTAGACCACAAAATAAAATGTTTTTTTGTGTGCGAGGATGATAAAAGAATAAACAGTTGAGCGTCTTACTATGTTTTTTATGGCTATTAACTTAAACGTTTTCCATGCCGTAAGGGGTATCACGGTGTTTACGCCCCTCCCTCTGGGGGAGGGGTAAGGGGGAGGGGCTGGTTGGGGCTGGCTGTGCCAGTTGAGGCTTTGGCTCGTTAGTGTTTTGCTTGGCTCATATTAAACCCAGCACAGATTCCCATACCATTCAGCATATTGCTGTAGGTGGTACGGATAGTAGAGAGGCCCGCTTGGGCAAGAGAATTGTTTGAAACATCGTTCAAAGCCTGTAGGAAACGGTAGTAGGCTGGGGCGATGTGATAGAACTCTAACTGCAATCCATCCTCTATACCATACTTTGTCTTTAGCTCTGCCAAAGACTCTTTGGTCTCATCTCTTATACCAGTGTAAGGTTCAACGTTCAGACGAAGTGTGTAAGTCTTGCCGTTGATTGTCGCATCATCGAAGACATAGAACTGCTTATAGAAGTCACTACTGAAGTCGAAATCATCGTCAATGTCTGACAATGGGTTCAGAAGCGGTTCACTTGCCGTTGCGATAGGTATATACGCTGTTTCCAAGTCGTATCTTACAGCCACACTATCAAAGCTGTTGCTCTTACGTCCCTCCATATAGTCAGCGTAAGAATGGTATCTCATCACCTCCTGCATATAGCCACCCATATTTTTAAAACAGTAAATATAAAGGTAGAGCAACTTCTTCTTTACACGCACAGCATAATAATCGTGTGTCTGGGCAGGGTCGGTGAAGGTAGCCTGCAGCTGCAGGAAGTCTTCAACATTTGCCGAAGGGTCTTTCTTCATACGTACCATACGTGTGGCAATATTGCTGATGCCAATTGGTTGTGGAATCTCCGTAGATGACTCGACAGCCTCTAAGCCCTGCGCTTCAACACGCAACTGCACCTTATCGCCCGCCTTCTGCTGTCCCACAACACGATAGCGACCATTGCCCAAGGCTGTCACCGTCCTCGTCTGTCCGTTCAATTGATAGCTGATTACTGCATCATCAATCATCACATTCTTCTCTGTTGTGTTATATTGTTTCAAAGGTATGCTACGTGACACCGTGATATAAGTGGTGTCGGAAGTAGAAGGCATACAATAAACAACCAACTTTGGCTTTGCATCAGGCAGATTGCTGATACTGAAATCATCCTTGCAACTCATCACCGATAGGGCAAGGAAGAGGAGGAAAAATATCTTTTTCATGTTCGAGACTTAGAATTTAAATGTGTAACTGAACGATGGAATCACGGGGATGAACGCTATGTTCTTTATCTTCATCTGGTTATTACTGTCAATTTTCACACGCACCCACATAGAATTCAGGTGGCAATAGGCATTATAGAAACTGAGGTTCCAGATGCGCTCATGCCCCTTCTTGGTGGTATGGTGGAAGTCGAAGCCGATGTCAAGACGGTGATAAGCCGGCAAGATAACGTTATTAGGCTTTTCGTAAGCAAAGTTCAATGTGTTGTCATCAGATGAATTAAAGGTCAATCCTCCCTGCTTCTGTGCTGGAACGTCAGGCAATCCGATATACTGAGTAGGGATTGTCATGCGGTTACCTGTGCGGAATGTCCATGCTGCGAAGGCTGCAATCTTCTTTGTGATGTTCCATCTTCCGGTGAGGGTGAGCTTATGACGGTTGTCAAACTTATCATAATACCAACCATCGTAGAAGTCATCAAACTTCTTCTCAGTCCATGAGAGGGTGTAAGAACCATGTAGTGTGAGGTTGGAAACGTTGTAATCAGCATCCAATTCAACACCATAAGAGCGACCATCACCCTCCATAACCATATAGTCCCAGTTGGCTGCTGGTGGCTCCAATCCTGCCCAACTTGAATACTGCAGGATATGACTTGAACGCTTGTAATAAGCCTCCAACGAGAGCAACCAGTGCTTGTTAGGTTTCATATAAGCTCCTGCAGCCACCTGCCAAGAGCGCATCGGGTGTAGACGAGCTGTCGTTGGCACCCAGTAGTCGGTTGGAAGATCGAGGAAGGAGTTGGCAATCTTATGTACAAACTGGCTCATCAGCGTGTAGCTTGCCTTAAGAGACAGGCGCTCCGTTGGCTGGAACTTCATCGAAAGACGTGGACTCAGTGTTGCGAAGGTCTTATCGCTAATATGGAAGACATCGGCATTCACACCCCCGTTGAGGCTCCATTTCTCGTTGAGTGTCATCTCGTCTTCGCCATAGAAGGTCAACTGATGTGCCACATTCTTATTATAACTGTGGGTCTCAATCGTGTCAGCCTTTGCCTCACTATTGGTTTGATAGTTATCAAAACGGTTGTAAGTCTGTGGCTGGAAGCGATGATAGGTATAGTCCTGACCAAAGCGAATGTGATGACGAGGGCTTGGACGGAAGTCGAAGGCTGCTCGATAGCCGATGTCATCAATAGATGAACGATAGCCATGAGAGGTCAATGTCAGCTGTTCTTTCTCTCCTGGGCGTGTAAATCTCCACTCGTCTGAGCTGCTAACCGTTGAGCGATTGTGCGTATAGACGGCTGTGAAGTTAGCAAAGAGCTTCGGTGAGAATTGGTAGTTCCAGTCTAAGGCGGCATTGAAGTTACCCCAGTGGAAGCGATTCACATAGATGTCTACGTCATTATAACCACTGCTATTGTTACTGTGCCACTCGTCTTTTGCGTCCAATCGGTCCTCACCAGAGTAGACACTCAGCGACATTCGCGAACGTTCGTTGAAGATATTGGTCAACTTGAAGTTTAAGTCATGGAAGAAATACGACATACTCAACTTATCCTCATCGTTGCTCTTGTGGTTCATTATTGCAAAGGCAGGACGCGTGAGGAGGTCCATCCAGCTACGACGCAAACCGAAGTTATAGGATGTCTTTCCCTTTCTAATAGGTCCCTCGATATGGAAGGCACCATCGAGTAAGCCGATACGATAGCTGCCGTGGGTGTTATAAAGGTCGCCATCAGCCGTGCGAACGTCGATGACACTCGACAGACGACCGCCATAACGTGCTGGGAAACCGCTCTTATAGAAGTCGACATTCTTCACTACATCGGCATTGAACGAGGAGAAAAGACCTAATGCATGGTTGGTATGATAGAGTGGGGTACCGTCGAGTAAGAAGAGGTTTTCGTCGCCATTACCACCATGAACGTAGAGACCGCTGGCAAGTTCCATACCGTCAGCCACACCGCTCGTTCGCTGTAAGGTCTTGATAACGTCCGGACTACTCATCAGTGCGTACTCCGTTTTAATATCTTTCTGTGAAAGAGAGAGTTTTCCAGTCTGCGTTTTCAACAAAGGTGAATTCAGGTCTGTCGTCACAACCACCTCATCCAACTGTGCTTCGTTTTGCAAGATGATGTCATGGTTTTGGTTTGCAGATAGGTCAATGGTCTCAATAAGGGTTTTATATCCTACGTAGCTACACCTTATTTCGTGTTGTCCTTCGCCCAATGTGAGCGAGAAATGTCCGTAGGCATTCGTCATCGTACCTTGTCGTGTGGTGAGGTCGTAGATAGTTGCATTGATAAGTGGTTCTCCGTTACGGTCTTTCACATATCCACTGAGCGTAAAACGCTGGTGCGTCTTGTCCTCATCAATGCCCCGAATCATTCTTTCTTTTGGCGCTTCGTTTTTCCATGTTACCGCACCAATCCCGTTAGCCTTATGTGCATACAATCCCAAAGGGCTGAGCCATAAGGCAGCTAATAAAAACTGTTTATTCATCTGAAATAAATTTAAGCGGTGCAAAGGTAATGCTTTTAATTCATAATTCATAATTCAAAATCCACATATAATTCATAATTTATAATTCACAATTCATAATTATGATTACTGGTATGATTGATAGTAGACAAGTTTACGAGTGGACAAGTTAACCAGTTGCTTGTAGAGAGAGTAAATAAAAGACAAAGTAACAGATGAACAAAGTTCTTTTGAGTAACAAATTTACGGGTGGACAAGTGAACCAGTTGCTTGTAGAGAGAGTAAATAAAAGACAAAGTAACAGATAAACAAAGTTCTTTTAAGTAACAAATTTACGGGTGAACGAGTTGCTTGTGCTGGACTTGTTTTTAACGTTACTCTTGGTTAAAAACTAATGACAAAAGAGGAGCCTAATCCTAAAGAATGAGAACAAATGCGTACTCCTGACACACGATAAGGTAAGAGATTGTAGTCTATAAGGAAACGAACATTATAATGCTGACGAACTCTGAAGGTCAGTGAAAGACCTGTTCCAAAACCTACTCCATGATGAGAATCAATTAAATCGTCCGTTAACTTTATGTCGGGATAAAACACAGATGAAACCAAGAGTTTACTGCCGAGAAGCCAACGCTCTGATAACGGATAAGAGAAATAAGCACCTCCACCTAACTTCCACGTATCGAAGACATTATCTTCAGCCTTGACATTGTCTACGATGACTGACGTACGGGTCACAGAGAACCGCCCACCAACACCAATATAGGGATTAAAGAAGTAGGCTCCCTCAACAGCTGAGGTACATCCACGCGACACCTTAACTTTTGAGCCTTTCCCCTTGAGATGCGTACCTAACGGCTCATTAATAAGAAAATTAAGACCAACGTATGACGGCTTCTGTAGCTTATCAAACTTTTCCTCTACATCAGCCTTTCTTAACCCATGCTCCTTAAATATCAAATCCGTAAAATAATAGCCTAATTCTGTAGCCACAATACCTACGCCTGCCCCTGTCAGTACGTCGCTCAGCCAATGCTTATTGTTTGCCATACGCATTAAACCTGTCGCAGCTGCCACTGTGTAAGCACCGACACCTATCCACGGACTCCGATAGCCATACTCCTTATTCAGCATGGTAGCAGTCATAAAGGCTGTCGCAGTGTGCCCAGAAGGGAAAGAGCGTAGGTCCGTACCATCTGGACGCTCTACTTGAGCAGAATATTTTAACGAATTAACAATACCTGCCATCAACGCTACCGACATAGCATCAGAGGCAAGCATACGCCCCCAGCTACTTCTACCTTTCATGCCACTAACCTTTAAGCCAAGCATAACGGCAGCAGGGAGATACTGCGTGTAGTTATCTAAACTCCTATCAAATCTTGGTATATAGTCATTTCGCAAACCACGAAATTGCCTACTCTGCCCTTTCATGATAAGACCGTTTATAATAAGTGGTGCACAAGTATATATAATCCTATCAAAATGCGGTTTACAAGTGTTACAAGTCTTTTTCTCTCCCTCTGCAGGAACACATTTTATAGAGGGAACTAAACCTGTGTCAGCAACAAGGCTTAAACTATCAACCGTTTTTATTGAGTCCGCAAGCCGTATGCTATCTTGCAATACAGCAGATGCCTTTGCCTGACAACAAAGACATACGAATAGTATCGGTATAAGAAATAACTCCTTAAAACGTTTCATCTCCTCAACGAGCATTGATCGTAAGTTTGTCTAACATGGGTTTATCGGCTACAAAATTACTACTTTTCCACGGGAAATGAGAATATTTTTTACCTTTAAGAGTAATCTTAACAGCTATCTGTCGATAAATGATTATAATTTACCAAAATTCACACACCCTCTCCCCATTACTTCCTTTGGTCAGCGACCGCTGAGTTGGAGAGCCTTCCACTTACCATCCTTCAAGACAAGGACCTTATGATTCTTAACCTGACGATAATTAGCGATGCTATCGTACTGCCACAGCTGCCAATCCCTCATGATATGGGAAGATAGCATCAAGTTCTTCCGAAATATGGAGTGATAAAGTAAGCCTACTATATATAAAAGTCACACAGAGAGGGGGAGGTTGTGGAGGGGTGTTTGTTTGTAAATAATTTTCTACATACTGTGTTTCAACATATGGTCTTTTAGCTTCTCAAAGACGCCCTTTTGGCTTGCAAAAGATGCCCTTTAAGACGCTTACTAACGCCCTTTTGAAGTCCAATAAAGCCCCTTTTTAAATGAACTTTCCTAACGTTTTGATATCAAGTGTGTTACAGATGTGCTGATATTGCTTACTTTAGGGCATTTCCCCACCTTTCAGCGAGTTTTTCTGTAATAATATTTCGTAAGTCTTGAGAAGTATTGCCAACCTTCTTTACAGAGTATTAGAATCTAAGTTTCCAATAAAAGATATACTATATCCCTCATTGCTCCAAACTATCTATTTATTTAGGGTCTTCAGCAATTTGGAGTGATATCTTTTGAGATCAAAGCTTTGATGTATTGTCACACAGAGCAAAGGAGAACACAGAGGTTTTATATCGTTGTAATCGTCAGGCACAGAGGCACCGTTGGCGCGTGGAGGAACAGAGGATATTTACGAGTTTTATTAATATTTTCGTCTACTTCATTACAAAAGCAGTGGTTTACAAGATTTCTTAAAACGTTTATTCGTTTATTACCAAAGCTATCAGCAACACGTACACTACGGCTCTGTCGCTCTTTGTGCCTTCGGCACCTCCGTGAGGTTGTCTGCTTTCACCTCCGTGTTCTCCCCCTCTCTGTGTGACTTTTATATGTATTAGACTTACTTTATCACTCCATATTTCGGAAGAACCTCTTTTTATATTAGTATTTTGGCTTATCATCCCATAATTTGAATGAGTTTTGTTTTTTTTATTATGTTCATGAACTTTTGACTTTGCTGTCACTCCTCTCACTCAATTTTATTCTGGAACCCTTTGGTTTATAGTTGTTTTATGCTATTTGTTAAAAGTGACAGCAAATTAAATCAAAACTCTTCTTGTTAGTTATTTAAGTCTTTTCATATTTGTTTGTCACCTTTTTTTGTCTACCACCTTTTTAAACAGCCTCATGCCAGAAACGTTAGGAACAAACATTTCCAGCACCAAGCCTTTTTACGATAAAGTTAGATTAGGACTTTTACCCTATTATTATTTTGTAGCCGGAAACCAGCTTCGTGTGTTATTGGCAATCCTTACTAACATCAACATCACCGGAACTTCGACCAGCACGCCCACCACCGTAGCTAATGCAGCCCCGGATTGTAAACCAAAAAGAGAAATAGCCACAGCAACCGCCAATTCAAAGAAATTACTTGCCCCAATCATTCCGGCAGGTGCGGCAACATCATGGGGTAATTTCCACCATTTCGCCCAACCGTAAGCAACGAAGAATATCAGAACCGTTTGTAACACAAGCGGAACTGCAATCAATAAGATATGCAGGGGATTGTTTAGTATCGTTTCTCCTTGAAATGAAAACAGGATAATAAGCGTTAATAGCAATCCACCTACCATGTAATTATTAAATTTCTCAATAAATACATTGTTGAAATACTCCACACCTTTGCGGCGGACAACCATTATTCGGGTAATGACCCCGGCAGCAAGTGGTATCACAACAAACAGCCCTACGGATAGCAACAGAGTGTCCCATGGGATAGATACGCCGCCAACTCCCAACAAGAAAGCAACGATAGGGGCAAACGCTACCAATATGATTAAATCGTTCACTGCCACTTGTACCAGTGTATAAGCGGCATCCCCTTTAGTAAGGTAACTCCACACGAACACCATAGCTGTACAAGGTGCAGCCCCCAATAATACCGCCCCGGCTAAATATTCTTCGGCTAATCTGGCAGGTATAAAGGCTTTGAAAATCACATAGAAGAACAAATAAGCAATTCCGAACATGGTAAATGGCTTTATCAGCCAATTTGTAAGGCCAGTGACAATTATTCCTTTCGGACGCTTACCGACATTCTTAACACTTTGAAAATCTACTTTTAGCATCATCGGATAAATCATTAACCAAATCAGGATTGCCACGGGTATAGACACGTTGGCATATTCAAATTTACTTAATGTTTGTGGGATTGCCGGAAGCCATTGTCCCACGGCAATTCCAATAATGATGCACAAGGCAACCCAGATAGTCAGGTATTTTTCAAAAAATCCAATTCCTTGTTTCTTTTCCATAACAACAACTATTTAGCTTAATTTTGGTTTTAATTCGTTCAGGTAGAAGTCATAGAAACGGGCTTTTATTTCATCCCGTACCCGATGAAATTCACTGTTTATAAACTCTGGCGTTCCAGTTGCTTCCGAGGGGTCGTCAAATCCTATATGTAGCCTATTCCTTACTTCACCTGTAAATATCGGGCAGCTTTCATTTGCCCCACCGCAGACCGTAATAACGTAGTCCCATTCCTGCCCTAAATATAGGCTCACACTTTTAGGGATATGGTGGGCTAAATCTATACTCATTTCATCCATAACCTTTACTGCCATCGGGTTAACCTTTTCAGCAGGTTTTGTTCCTGCAGAAAAGACATCCAATTTATTGTCAAATGATTGTAGAAAGCCATGTGCCATTTGACTGCGGCAGCTATTCCCTGTGCAAAGAATTAATATCTTCATATTTTCAGTTATTTTTCCAAGCTATAAGGGCAGCATTTCCCTTTGACAATTCTTCTACTTTCTTAATCCAAACCAATTCATTTTGCGCCTTTGCTCGCAAGAAAGAATTTTCGGTGTCAGTTAATGACAAGCAAGCATTCACGACCCACCATTTATTATTAATCCCAGCACGTTGTAAATCCATTTGCAAACGTTCGGCTTCAAATACGGGTGTTGCTTCGGGCAGGGTCACAATAACGACTTCTGTTTCCTGCTGGTTTCTTAAACGTGGTAACAGCTTTCTTATGGAAGCGGGAGTGTCGCCATGTGTACGTTGTACTTCTTTATGGTAACTTTCCGTTGCATCCAGCAATAACAAAGTGTGTCCAGTAGGTGCGGTGTCAATTACGACGACTTCATTTTCTGCTTTATCGACAATTTCAGCAAAAGCCCGGAATACTGCAATTTCCTGCGTACACGGTGAACGTAAATCTTCCTCTATATATTCCATATCTTCGGCTGTCATTGTTTCTGCAGCTTTACTGCGAACCTCGTTTTTATAGGCTTCCAACACTTCCGCTTCGTCAATCCTGCTTACCGTAATGCCAGCCTGAACAGCAAGGTTATAATTCAGATGGTTTGCCGGGTCAGTAGTGGTAAGATGCACCTTTGCACCCAGTTTTGTTAATTTCAGGGCTATTTCAGTGGCTAAAGTGGTTTTTCCCACGCCGCCTTTTCCCATAGTAAAAACAACCCTTTTCCCTGATTGATAGAGGTCGTTTACCAGTTCATCCATCCCTTTGGCATCGGTAATCCGCTGATAGTTCGCATCATTTGTTAAATTATCATTGTAAAGCATCCGACGGATATTCGCAATATTAGATAAAGTGTATGACCGTAAAGGAACATAATAAGACGGATATTCCAGCAGTTCCACAGGGGTTTGTTTTAGGGCATTTTGCTGCCTGTCATATATCTGTTTCGATACGTTATCGGCTTCATCTAATTGCAGCAAAAGCCCGTTGATTACCAATAGCTGGTTTTTAATTCCCAGTAATTGCAATTCATGTGAAGAACGGGCGGCTTCTTTTAATGGTGCGATTTCAGGACGGCTAACCAATACTAAGCGGGTTGCGTTTGCATTCGAAAGTGTTTCAACTGCCTGCTTATAGATACCTTTTCGTTCCTCCAAACCAGATAATTGACCTAAGCAAGATGCACCGTGCGTACTCTCACTAATAAATGTACTCCACGCTGATGGTAGTTGTAACATTCGTAAGGTGTGTCCCGTGGGGGCTGTATCAAAGATAATATGGTCGTATTTTTTTGCTTTATCAGCATCCGTGATAAAATCGGAAAACTGGTTGAAAGCCGCAATTTCTACCGTACAAGAGCCTGAAAGTTGTTCTTCCATATTCTGAATTACACTTTCGGGCAGTTGTCCCCGGAAAGGAGCAATAACGCCTTCCCTGTATTCGGCTGCGGCTTGTTCCGGGTTGAGATTAACGACCGTTAAGCCGGGTACTTCTTGAATATCCGTGCCGTGTCCGTTCAGTGTTTGATTAAACACATCTTGCAGGTTTGAAGCTGGGTCTGTACTGATAAGAAGTATTTTCTTTCCATTATTTGCCAAGCCTACCGCAGTAGCACAAGCAATCGAAGTTTTTCCAACACCGCCCTTTCCGGTGAAGAAAAGGTATTTCGTTAAATCTATATCTGATAAATTAAATGTCTTCATTTTTGTATAATTAGCCAATGAATACTCATTTTATTGGCATAAAATCCAAATTGATACCCGTCCATTCACTCATTTGTTTGGTGGTAGGATAGGTTTTTGAAACAGCGATTTCACCGTCCACTAAAGTAATAGGCAGTGCATCCGCCCCATGTTTTTGCAGATGCTCGTTTACAGTTTTATTACTTACATATACTTGCGGTTCGTCACGTAAATTGTGACGGGTAACGATGATACCGTGTCTCTTCAATGTTTCAATAACAACCGCAATACGCATTAATTCAGGGTCAATATTTGTTCCACAAAGACCTGTAGGGCAACACATTGCCGGGTCGAAAATTTCTATCTTTTTCATACTGTTTTTATTTAAAATGATACTCTATGTTTATAGATAAAATACTACTGCATAATAAATTCCTACCGCAATAAAGAGGATGGCAACTATTTTACGAAACCATTTCTCGAATATTTGCATCCGGTTATAAAACTTACCCAGTCCAGCAACACTGTACGCTAAAATCCATGCAACAAGGATTACGGGCAATCCCGTAGCAATAGCGTAAATTACAGGTAAGAGATACCCGCCCGTTTCCGCTGCTGACAAAGGCATAAGCATACCGAAATAAAATACTCCACTGGTAGGACAAAAAGCAAGGGCGAATAAAATACCCAATAGCATAGCCCCCCAACCGCCTTTAGTCCTCTTTTTCAAACTTTCACCGCCGATATTGATTTTCGGTAGATTGAGTTTTATTACATCGAGCATAAATATTCCAATGATGATTAACGCTGGAGCAATCAGCATTTCCCCGTACTTGCTTACGGCTTTTTGAACCATAAACATACTTGCCCCCTCACGGAGAATAGGGATAAGGATAAAGCCAAGAACCGTATAGCTTGCTATTCTGCCGAAAGTATAAAGCAATCCGTTTATAAATATCCGGTGATGGTTTTCTATGTCCTTACTAATAAATCCTATTGCCGTTATGTTGGTCGCTAACGGACACGGGCTGACCGCCGTTAAAATCCCCAATATAAAAGCTGTAATAGCAGGAATAGAACTGTTATCTAATAGCGATTGAAGAAAATCCATCTTACAACTGTTTTAGCAATTTGTCAATCTTGCTTTTAATTCCCTCTTTAAACTTGTCCGGTGCATTTTTCGCATTGGAAAAACTAAACTCGGTCATGTTGTTTACATTCTCTTTGCCGTCTTTCCAGCCGTTAACAAACAAAGACGACCATGTAACTTCGTACTTGTTTGCAATCGTTTCATTTTCTTTCTTTGAAATATCTATCACTTTATAGATAATTTTACCGTCTGCTTTTTCTTTTGAATAAAGGCTATCCAAAAGGGCTTCTGTATTTGTTTCTATCGCTCGGCAAGTGATACACCGTTGCGCTCCATGAAAATAAAGAACCTCTATGCGGTTTGACTGTATTTTTTCCGCTTGATTTTCTCCGGTCTTTTTCTTTGAATCGTTACCACAGGAAACCAAGACCAGCATTGCAATCAGTAGATAAAATAATTTTCTCATAGTTCATTTTTATTTGGTTATCAACTCTTTCACTTCTGCAAGGGATAACTTTTTCCCAGCTGATACGACTTTCTCGTCAATCACCAAAGCTGGAAGCCCTAAAATGTTATACTCCATGATTTTCAATAAATCTTCCTCTTTGATAAGGGTTGCATCGCAACCTAATTCTGAAATAGCTTGTTTGGTAGTTTCGTACAAGGCTTTACAGCTTGAACACCCAGTTCCTAATACTTTAATTTCCATTGTCATTCTACTTTAAAATTAACATGATTGTTTGAAGTTCGTAGAACTACGAACAACTGTTCCAAAAAAAAGGTACAGCTATTCACAGCACGAGGTACCTTTGCTTTTAGACTCCCCTAAAAAAGCTGCAAACAAATTTCGGGCAAGTTCCCAGTTCTCCCAGTTTATACAATACCGGACTTTGGGCGTTTCTATTTCCCCCTGAATTAAACCAGCTTCTTTCAATTCTTTCAAATGCTGCGAAACAGTTGCTTTAGCAATAGGTAGTTCTTCGTGAATATCACCGAAGAAGCAACTATCTTGTTTTGCCAAGAAAGCAAGAATAGCCATCCGTGTCGGATGTCCCATTGCTTTCGCAAACCGAGCAATCTGTTCCAGATCTGTTGTGTACCATTTATTTTTCATTCCAATTCTCCATTCTTCTTTATTGTTCGCAAATATACGAACAACTTTTTGAATAGCCAAATAATGTGGCATATTTTTCTATAGCAGAAGTCGTTAGGCACAGAGGCACCGTTGGTGCGTGGAGGAACAGAGGATATTTACGAGTTTTATTAATATTTTTGCCTACTTCATTACAAAGTAGTGGTTTGCAAGATTTCTTAAAAGGTTTATTCGTTTATTACCAAAGCTATCAGCAATATGTATACTACGGCTCTGTCGCTCTTTGTGCCTTCGGCACCTCCGTGAGATTGTTCTGCTTTCACCTCCGTGTTCTCCCCCTCTCTGTGTGCCTTTTATATGTAGTAGGCTTACTTTATCACTCCATATTTCGGAAGAACCTTATTTATTGCCAATGTGGCATTTTTCAAAAGAATTATCCATACAATAGATTTCAACTTCACCACAATTAATTTTCATTTTATCGTATGTATCTTGCAATGGAATCGTATCTATAACTTTATATTGCTGTGTATCTATAACGATAACTTCTAACTCAGTAGCAATAAGTATTTTCTTTTCAAATATAGCCATTTCACAAAAAAGAAAGCCTAAGTCTAAATACATTATTCTACGTTTCAAGTCAAAATCATAGATAGCAAAATCTTGATCAATTCCTATAGCAAATATCTTTGGGAATACTTCTATGAACTGAGGCCGTAATAGGTCACTTGACCAAGCAATTTTCGCATAGGAATCGCCTTCCACTATCTTCCCATATATTCGATAAGAATCATTATGATAGTCTTTGAATACTGAATCATAATTTAATCTTTCATATGTATCATAATCGATAATTTCAATGTTCATTTCTTTTTATTATATGTTTGAATCAAAATCATTACCATAAAGAGACCAATTTAATAATGCTTTATATAATAATCGAAGTCTGCTTTATTTTTAGGGGCTATCTCACGCATTATAACCCCATACATTCCACTTGGTATTGGTGATTTCCAATAATCTAATCCCTTTCTCTTCAAGAAATTAACAACTTTCATTTTCTCTTTGTACGCCTTTGAACCAATTGGGTATACGCATTTGCGTAATTTATATAGAATGTCTACTTCAAAAGTAGGGTAATCAGGCTTATCTATGTCTATTTCTGTAAACTTTCTGCGATAGTCTGCTCCTTTTTGTAGAAGATATAACATAATATCCATCCTGCCATGAATCATACAATTTTCTATTGCGCAATTTTCAGTAGATGTTGCATAATTAATGTTTGCTCCTGCATCAACTAATAATTTAACCTTCTCAAAGGAGGAAAACACAGCAGCACTTAAAGCAAATTCTCTCCTTGGTACAATATCTCCTAAACCATCCTCCTGAACTCCACAAGCTGTTGAATTAGGGTCTCCTCCATACTTCAGTAATAAAGCAAGTACTTTACTTGAAGGTCTTGGAAAGCGACAAGCTAATAACACAGCACTTTGTCCAAAGTATTCAGTGGAGTCATCATGTGCATTAGGATTAGCTCCTAACTCTAATAATTTCTCAACGGATTCTATTTTATTAGTACGTGTTGCTAACATCAAAAGAGTCTGTTTGTACTTAGGATCTCGGTAATCTACAGGAATATGCATCTGTAAAACTTGTTTCGAAATCTCTGTAGTATCTTCATCTTCGACAGCCTTTGCTAAAGACCATGCAGGCGTGTGTTTATACAACCTAAAATCATCTCCTAACATGTCTTTTACGTTAGGCTCTATACACGAAAAACAAACGAATAACACTAATAATAAAAGGTACTTCATACTCATAATAATTTTATTCTTTATATCTTAAAATCCTTCCTATAAGTAAAATGAAAAAGCTTAAAATCCATATGTAGTATCCAATCTGCAATGAAACAATATCACTATGTTTTCCAGCTTCGTTAATAACAATATAGGGGCATCCGTGGAATAAGCATCCTAAAATGAGACAGCCTGTTAATAATATTATCCCGATACACTTTCTCTTTATAAATAAAGATATCAAGAAAAGAATATTCGCATACCATGATATATAATAAACAGTTAGTTCGCTATTTATAAATACTCCAGCCCATCCCAAGAATAAAGCCGTGTATCCCATGTAATCAAAGGAACTATCTCTTACAGAGAAGCATGGTAGAAAGCAGCTAATTATAAATGTAATTAGACCTATAAAGGTTATAATTCTCATGTTCATTTATATCCCTTTCTATTTAATTTGTTATAAGTCAATCTGTAAAGTATGTCTTGAAAGAACTAACTTACTTATAAGTTATACGTGCGCTATCTACATAATATACATCAGGAAAAGGTTCCTTTAGCAAAAATCGTACTACGATATGATTGATAACGGAGTCTCCATAAATCTGATATAGGCTATCTGATTCATGAGATGTTGGGATTCTTAGCTTACTTCCTTTACATTCTATTCTAAATCCACTACTTGCCCCCCTTCCTCCAGAACCCGTTGGAATATAATACAATACTGGGAGTTGTTTGGTGAGATAACCTTTCAAACTTCTGCTTTTCAAATCGCATATACTATAAAAGATTAACCAAACTACAAAAAACGCACAGCCTACAACATAAGAGTAGTAATGCAGTTTATTCTTTATCCTAAGTATTATATAAGAAAACAGAAAAATCAAAATGTTTAATGATATCATATAGAAATACGTATCTATAATGACATACGCTCCCGTATAGAGTAGTATCAACAGCCCCGCTAAGGCCAAGAAACACCAAGTAGCTTCTTCCTTTAATATTTTCTTTAGATTCATTGTCTCATCGAATATTTATAACTAAAGTTTCCCACCCTAATAAATAGATAGAAAAATAACAGTTTGTCGAATTTTCTTTGTAAATTAGTAATCGCTAAAGAACTGATTTTAAAGACAAGACAACAAAACTGTTATGGAAGCAAAAATAGAGAAAATAAGTGAGTTATCCAAACTTTTGAGTGTTAAAACTCGAATGAGTGATGATTTATTTCATCCTTTTGACAAGTTTGGCATTGGCCACTTGTTATCTCGCCTGTCATTGGAGAAAACATGACGGGGTCTCGGCTTCGCAAGCAACTTGTTAACTTGTCCACTCGTTGACTCGTCTACTTACCATGTTACTCTGTCTTTTATTTACCCTATCTACAAGCAACTTGTTCACTCGTCCACTCGTTGACTTGTCTACTTACCATGTTACTCTATATTCGTGTTCTGGATTATCAGCAGGTCGCACTGTCTTGCATCCCACTGCCACAGCTGCCAATCCCTCATGATATGGGAAGAACCAAAATTATTATTCCAATTCAAGGCTTGACCTCGACTCTCTAATCATATACGATAAAGAAAAATATACCTATAGCTATTTATCCTTGTCACGTGACACGTATGAGCGGTTACACAATAGCAAGCGCAAGCTATCTTAGAACTTATTTTAACGGCTACGGATATTATAATGTAAAAACAAGTAAGCTTAAGATTTATCTTCGTCCTTTCAATGCATACGCAGTGCAATTCTATGACACCTTTCAAAGAACAAGAATTCCACTCACAGGACGTTATCTGATTTATGAACTCACAAAGGTTCAATAAGGTGTACTGGCACATTTTCTTTTGTTAGATAATTTCATAAGCTAAAAATCAAAAGGGCGTTAATTCCATTCGAATTAGCGCCCTTTTCGCTTGCAAAAGATGCCCTTTAAGACGCTTACTAACGCCCTTTTGAAGTCCAATAAAGCACCTTTTGCTTTACGGCTTTATAACTATTTGATTTTCTGTTGGTTGTAGAGTCGCTCTTGAACTGGGTTTTTGTATGCTTTTTAAGGTGATTTGTTTAAGGGAGTGTAATGTTTTTTCAGGGTGGGGAAATGCGAGTAGACAAGTTAACGAGTTGCTTGCTAAGAAAGACAGGATAATAGAAAGACAAAGTAACAAATGAACAAGGTTCTTTTGAGTAACAAAATTACGAGTGGACAAGTTAACGAGTGGACAAGTTAACGAGTTGTTTGTTCTCATTTGCTGACCTATGCACTCAAAAACTCGTCACAAAAACGTTCTTATGTTACTCTGTCTTTCTATTACCCTGTCTACAAACAACTTGTAAACTCAGCACTCATAAAATCATCAACTCAACATAAAAAATGACGTAAAAACAGTAATAGATTGTTCTTTCAATATTTTTTTACTACTTTTGTACCTTAGTATAATATATGCTTTATGAACCTAATATAAAAATACTATGTAATATGATAATGGTAAAATCTTTACATTCAATTTTGCAGTTCACACCTATAAGTTTTATATTTCTTTTACTATCGAGCCAGCCTATGTATGCCCAGCAATGGCAGCTGAAGGGGAGGTTGGTGGAGAAGGTAGACAGGACTACTCCTTTGGATGCCGCTGAGATATTAGTAAGCCCTCTTGGCGGGGATGTCACTTCCAGCAGCTTATCGGATGAAGAAGGCAGGTTTGCTCTTTCGCTTTCTTCGGGCAAGTATGTGTTCAGATACCGACAGTTGGGCGATATTCTTAAGACCGACACCCTCGATGTGCAAGCCGACACCGATTTGGGTGATATTCCTTTAGAAATAAAGAAATACACAATGAAGGAGGTTACGGTTACCTCTCAGCGCAGAATGCTTAGTCAGAAAGCCGGAAAACTTGTATATTTAGTTCAGAACAGTCCTTTTGCCCAGGGGTTCAGTACACGCGATTTACTTCATAATATCCCTCGCATAGACCCGACAAGCGAGGAGATAAAGATAATAGGAAAGAGCAATGTTCTTGTATTGGTGGACGGACACAGGGTTAATTTGGAGGGAAAGGATTTGGATATGTATTTGCGTACGTTACCCTCTGAGAACATTAGTAAAATAGAACTCATTACAAATCCTTCTGCCAGATTTGATGCTGCGGGTAACAGCGGAGTGCTGAACATTATCCTAAAAAGCAAGCCGGTAGGTTTTGATGGAAAAATTCACACCTTGCTGACACAACGCACTCATTTTGCAGCCGAGGAGGGAGCTGACTTGTCGTTCTCATCAGGTAATTTTTCGGTAGAGTACAAAGTCGACAACTCCAACGAAAAACGCCCTCAGAAGATGAAAAGCTCTTACATCTATCCGACATACACACGTGTTACGAACGATTATACTCTTAACCGCTATGACATATTGAGCCAGAATCTTAATAGCAGCTATCAAATAGGGCATGTAAAAATAGGATTCTTTTCCACTCTCAATCGTTCTCGTAATAAGGGCTTTCACAAGGGCGAAATGAACTTCAGTGATGGTTCTTATCCGTCGAACACCTATTCGGAGCAGACTCACGACAAGTATCGTTTGGAAACGATTTCCCCTTATGTGGAATGGAAGCTGGACAGCATAGGTAAGAAGCTAACGCTGAATTATAATTACATTCATTTAAGCGATGATGTCAACCAGGTGTACGATTCTGGCTCGGCTCACCCCTTTTCGAGCAGTTGGGACAATTACAGCAATGTGGTGAATACTCTCAGCGCAGACTTAAACCTTCCCTTTACGTGGCTGAACTTTGAGGTGGGTGGCAAGTACTCCCATTTCAGAACGAACAACATTTCGGATTACGGAGGCAGCAATGGTTTCTTGTTCAAAGAAACAATAACGGCCCTCTATGCAGATGTTCACCGGAACTTTGGTCCTTTTTATGCCAAGGCAGGGTTGCGCTATGAGCATACAAGCAATAATGGGATAACGCTTGGCGGTTTAACCGTTTCCAATAAATATCATCATTGGTTTCCGTTCGCAGAGTTTTCCTATAATCCTTCCGACGACCATTCCTTCTCTTTAGGATATAGCAAGCGAATCAACCGGCCAAGTATGAACAATATGGATCCGACAAAGGTTTATCGCGACACTTATTCTTACTCGGAAGGAAACGACAGGCTTGTTCCGTCCATCATGGATAATTTAGAGTTTAACTATGTCTTTAAGGGAAACCTTAATGTAGATTTGTACTACTATCACACTTCTGACGCCATACAGAGCCTGATACAAGTGGTTGATGATTTATATACCAAGTACTATCCCAAGAACTGCCTAACCATAAACACCTACGGCGGAGATGTTAGTTATAATTTCTCGTGGGGTAAATTCAACTTGTATACAAGTGCTTCTATGTACTATCTGAAGGCCAAGTCTATGGCAGAAGAACTGGATGATTCGGATTTGAAGAGCTTGAACACGACTCTCTCTGCAAATCTTAGTTATCGCTACAAGGCTATGACCATTTTTGCAAATTATTATCATGTATTTCCGGGAGTGGAAGAATCTTTTCATACTGGGAATATCGATTGCTTAGGTTTGGGCTGCAAAATCAATCTCTTAAAGAATAAGCTCTTGCTGAATGTTCTGGCGCAGGATATCTTTGGAGGTACCAAAGCTCATAACCGAGTGGCATACAACGATTATATGTTCAGAAATAACATAGATAATGACAATACTTCGTTACGTGTAGGGTTAACGTATAATTTTGGAAAGCATAAAGCCAAACGAACGGATGTAAATATCAATAACAGCGAAATGAATCGCCTGCCGGATATTAAGAAATAAAATAAGAGAGATGAAAATTATTCAAAGTTTTTGGACTGACAATAAAAGTTAGCAAGTAAACGAGTTGCTTGTGCAGGATTTCTGTTTTAATGTTCTGTGTCATCTATAACCTTTAGGTTTCTGTGCGTCCTATGGACTCTGTTCTTCTGTGCTATCTATGAGAAAATAAAGAAATTAATCAGCCTTCGTATTCTCCTTTTCTCCGTGTGGCGTACTCTCCCCACTGTTAATTATGTGTAAATGTGTCATAAATGTTGCAATAACTTGTTTTTTGAATATTTTTTGCTAAATTTGCATCATATATATAATATGTATGTATTGTAAGTTTGTTAAAATTATAGATGTTTTCATACTATGACTTTGTATAATGTCTAAGTGTGAAAGGCGCAAGAGAGCGTTTTTGTTCGTCCTTTAATCGGACAGAAAAGAGTTTTAATAACCGCATTAAATAATATCAGACTAAATATAACAAAGTTTATGAGTAAAAAGTTACTAATGTGTTTTGCCATGCTGTTTATGTACGTAAGCGCAGCATTGGCACAAACTAAAATTTCGGGTACCGTAGTGTCGGCCGACGATAACGAGCCTGTTATCGGTGCTACCATTATGGTCGTGGGCACCAAGTCGGGTGCAGTGACCGATGTTGATGGTAAGTTTTCGCTTACCACTGACGTCGCTAATCCTCAGATTACTGTGGGCTACATCGGTATGGCATCACAGACGCTGAAGGGTACAACCGACATGAAGGTGGTGCTCAAGTCAAGCACTCAGACACTGAACGAGGTTGTTGTTACGGGTCTTACCCGCACCGACCGCCGTCTCTTTACGGGTGCTACGGACAAGGTTGATGCTGAGAAGGCACGCCTGAGTGGTGTGGCAGATATCAGCCGTTCGCTTGAAGGTCAGGCAGCAGGTGTGTCTGTTCAGAACGTCAGCGGAACCTTCGGTACGTCACCAAAGATTCGTATCCGTGGTGCTACCTCTATCTATGGTAGCAGTAAGCCACTTTGGGTTGTCGATGGTGTCATCATGGAAGATGCAGCCAATGTCGGTGCAGACGACTTGGCATCGGGTAATCCAGAGACGCTTATCTCTTCAGCGATAGCAGGTCTTAATGCCGATGACATCGAGAGTTTCCAGATTTTGAAGGACGGTTCGGCAACTTCTATCTATGGTGCGCGTGCGATGGCAGGTGTGATTGTCGTTACTACGAAGAAAGGAAAGCAGGGACAGGCACACATCAGTTATACCGGTGAGTTCACCTCTCGCCTCGTTCCCTCTTATAGCAACTTCGATATCCTCGACTCAAAGGAGCAGATGGGTATCTACAGAGAGTTAGCAGACAAAGGTTGGCTGAACTTCTCAGAAGTACTCAATGGTAGCGAGTATGGTGTATATGGAAAGATGTACGAGCTGATTAACACGTATAATGCACGTACAGGGCGTTTTGCTTTAGAGAATACCACAGAGGCTCGCAACCGTTATCTACAGCGTGCAGAGTTCCGCAACACCAACTGGTTTAAGGAGTTGTTCTCATCTAATATTATGCAGAGCCACTCTATCAGCTTGAGCGGTGGTACACAGAAATCAAACTACTATGCATCGTTCAGTGCATTGTTAGACCCGGGATGGTATAAGCAGAGCAACGTAAACCGTTATACGCTCAATGTGAATCTCACACAGCACTTGTCAGACAAGCTGTCGTTGAACCTCATTGGTGGTGCCGCTTATCGTAAGCAGCGTGCACCGGGAACACTTGGTCAGGATGTTGACGTAGTAGGTGGTGAGGTGAAGCGTGACTTCGATATCAACCCTTACTCCTACGCAAGCAACACCTCACGTGTACTTGACCCATCAGCAACCTATGTAGCGAATTATGCACCATTCAACATCTTCAACGAGTTGAATAACAACTATATCGACCTCAACACGCTCGATGCTCGTTTCCAATTGGAATTGAAGTACAAGCCTGTCAAGGGTCTGGAACTGTCAGTCTTGGGTGCATTTAAGTATATGGCTTCTACACAGGAGCATTTTGTGAAGGATGAATCCAATCAGGCATTGGCTTATCGTGCGATGTCAAACGGAATTATCCGCGATGCCAACAAGTATCTTTATAAGGACCCTAATAACCCTTACGTGTTGCCAATGACCGTGTTGCCATACGGTGGTTTGTATCATAAGGGCGATAACCGCATGAGCGATTATGACATTCGGGCAACGGCAAACTATAGTCACACCTTTGCCGAGAAACATATCATGAACCTCTTTGGTGGTATGGAGTTGACGAGTATTGAACGTCAGCGCAATGCCTTCGAGGGTGCTGGTCTGCGTTATGATGCAGGTATGGTACCATTCTATATCTATCAGTATTTCAAGCGTGCATTGGAGTCGGGCAATACCTATTATACTATTAACCCAACCAACTCACGCAGTGTAGCCTTCTATGGTAACACTACATACAGCTATCAGGGCCGTTACGTATTCAATGGTACACTTCGTTATGAGGGATCAAACCAGATGGGTCGTAACTCAAGCGCACGCTGGATGCCAACATGGAACGTGTCTGGTGCATGGAACGTACATGAGGAGAACTGGTTTAACAAGCTCTCTCCATTGAACAAACTTACCCTGCGTGCCTCTTACAGTCTTACGGGTACGCCTCCAGATGCTTCTTATAGCAACTCAACCGCTATCATCACCGCTTCAACTCCTTTCCGTCTCTTTGCAGAAGATCAGGAACCACAGCTTGAACTGAGCGAGTTGGCAAACTCAACCCTTACCTATGAGAAGAAGAACGAGTTGAACCTTGGCTTCGATGCTTCACTGTGGAACAACCGTTTGGGTATCACCTTCGACTACTACACACGTAGAAACTTCGACGAGATTGGTCCGATGGTAACAGCTGGTTTGGGTGGTGAGATTATCCGTGCTGCTAACGTTGCCGAGATGAATTCTAATGGTCTTGAATTGAGTATCTCTTCTGTAAATATCAAGAAGAAGAACTTCTCTTGGACAACCAGCTTCATCTACTCTTATGCAACGACCGAGATTACAAAGCTCTTCAATCAAGGTAACGTGATGAGTCTTGTGAGTGGCAATGGTTTTGCGAAGAAGGGTTATCCTGCTCGTGCACTGTTCTCAATCCCATTCATGGGCTTGAATAGCGATGGTATGCCAATGGTACTCAACGAGAAGGGACAGGTGACAACCGACGATATCAACTTCCAAGAGCGTACAAAGACCGACTTCTTGAAGTATGAAGGTCCTACCGACCCACCACATACAGGTTCGCTTGGCAATATGTTTACCTATCGTGGATTCCGTCTGAACGTGTTCTTCACTTATGCCTTCGGTAATGTCGTACGCCTTGATCCTAAGTTCCGTGCACGTTACAACGACCTCGTTTCCATGACCAATGCTTTCAAGAACCGTTGGATGGCAGCTGGTGAGGAGAAAGAAACCGACGTTCCGGGTATCCTTTCAAAGAGCCAGTATATGGCAAACACCAATGTTCGCTTGGGTTACAACGCTTATAACTACAGCGATGCACGTATTGCAAAGGGCGACTTCATCCGCCTCAAAGAGATTTCTTTAGGCTATGACTTCCCTGCGCAGATGTTCCAGAGTAGCATGATCAAGAACGTATCGTTGAAGCTTCAAGCTACCAACCTCTTCCTGCTCTATGCTGACAAGCGACTCAATGGTCAGGACCCAGAGTTCTATAATGTGGGTGGTGTAGCATCGCCTATGCCAAAACAATTTACGTTAACAGTGAAACTTGGACTTTAAAACTTTATGAAGATGAAGGTCAAAAAATATATTCTATACTTGCCAGTGGCTGCGTTAGCGTTAGCACTAACGTCGTGTAACGACTTCCTTGACAAGTATCCAGACAGCCGTATGGACCTTAAGAACCCTACGGAAGTGAGCCAGTTGTTGGTGAGTGCTTATCCACAAGCGCACCCAGCTTATCTCACTGAGATGTATTCGGACAATACTGACGAGCAGTTGCATAGTACTTGGAGTGCGTTCGACCGTTTCCAAGAGCAGGCTTATCAGTGGAAAGATATTGACGATGTGAGCAATACGGAAACTCCTTACCAGTTGTGGTCGGCACATTATGCTGCTATCTCAGCTTGTAATGAGGCAATTGCTTTTATCAATAGTGTGTCAAATCAAGATGAATATCAGGAGCAGTTGGGCGAGGCTTTGCTCTGCAGAGCGTTCTCAATGTTCCAGTTGTCAACTGTCTTCTGTCAGGCTTACGACAAGACTACGGCTGCCAAAGAGTTGGGTTTGCCTTATCCAACAGAGCCAGAGAAGGTTGTTGGTAGATTGATAGAGCGTGGTACATTAGCTGAACTCTATCAGAAGATTGAGGCAGATATGCTGAAAGGTATCGCTCTTGTCGGTACAAAGTATGCGAAGCCTAAGTTCCACTTCACCAAGCAGGCAGCTTACGCTTTCGCAACTCGCTTCTATCTCTATGCACAACAGTATGACAAGGCAGTGAAGTATGCTAACATGGTATTGGGCGATCAGCCAGCAGACATCCTTCGCAACTGGGCAGAATGGAACCGATTAGGTCCAAGTGGTAACGTGCAGCCAAACGCCTTTGTGAATGCAAGCAACAATGCGAACATCATGTTGTTGCCAGTTCCTTCACAGTGGGGTGTTATCAGTATTCCTATTCAGGCTGGTAGCAAGTATGCGCATGGCGAATTGATTAGCAAGAACGAAACTCTGCAGGCTCCGGGTCCATGGGGTGACAGCGGTTCAACGCTTAACTATACTGTTCTTTATAATAATGGTGTATCAAAGTATTGCTTGCGCAAGCTTCCATACGTACCAAAGGTGATTGATGCAACAGCGGAGATTGGAGTACCTTATGGAGAGTATGCAGTATTCAGCACAGACATTACCTTGCTTGAGCGTGCTGAGGCTTATGCCCTCTTAGGTCAGTATGACAAGGCATTGAAGGATATCAACACCGAGTTGACTGTCTTCTCAAAGAATAGAAAGCAACTCACACTTGCAGACATTCAAGACTTCTATGGTTCAATGGCTTATTACACACCAACAAAGCCAACACCAAAGAAGAAACTCAATCCATTGTTCACTGTTGAGGCTACCACACAGGAACCTCTCTTGCAGTGTCTCTTACAGTTGAAGCGATTGGTTACCATCCATGAGGGTTTCCGTCTGCAGGATGTTAAGCGTTATGGTATCACAATGTATCGTAGAAAGGTTGATGTGCAGTCAAACGTTACTGCCGTAACCGACTCTATGAAGGTTGGCGACCCACGTTTGGCTATTCAGTTGCCACAGGACGTCATCACAGCGGGTGTGAAACCTAATCCACGTAATAATTAAAACGATAGGTTATGAAAAAGTATTTATATTTGGTTGCAATCGCTCTTGTCAGCTGTGGCGCAGTCTTGTCTTCATGTAGTGATGACAAGATAAGCGGTGACTCTATCTTCTCAACGAAGGCTGTGGAGCGTAATGCTTTCGACCAGTGGTTGTATAAGAACTACACCATGCCTTATAATATAGACTTCCAGTATCGTCTGAAGACAGAGGAGACCGAGCAGGCTTACAACTTCGTTCCTGCCGACTCTGCAAAGACTGTGAAGTTAGCAATCCTCACAAAGTATATGTGGTTTGATGCTTATGCAGAGACCGTCGGACTTGACTTCATCAAGGAGAATGCGCCACGTATCATCTTAGTGACAGGTACTCCGGGTTACACACGTTATCGCACAGAGGTAATCGGTAGTGCTGAGGGTGGCTATAAGGTGAGATTAGGTAAGGTAAATGCCCTTACCGATGACCAGCTGAAGGACTATGGTAGTATGAATAACTACTATTTCCACACGATGCACCATGAGTTCATGCACATTCTTAATCAGAAGAAGCCTTACGATGAGTCGTATGATAATATCTCACGCTCTGACTACGTAAGTGGTAACTGGACTTCTATCCCTGACAAGAAGGCGCAGAGCATGGGATTCGTTTCGGCTTACTCTATGGAGAATCCTGCTGAGGATATTGCTGAACTTTACTCTATCTACGTGACCAGTACGCCAGAGGATTGGGCTACAATCATGAAGAATGCGGGTAACAAGGGCGGTACGATTATCAACAAAAAGCTGAAGATAATTCGTGAGTACATGAGCAATTCATGGAATGTTGACATCGAACTGCTGCGCAACGCAATCCTCAGAAGAGGTGGAAAGATTGGTACACTCGACCTGAACACACTGGAATAAGAGAACGGGCAGTGTACATATTATCAATAAATAAATAAACAAGGGCTTCTGACTTAGCCTGAAACTCTCCATGCAAGGGTGTGAGAGAGCATGAAAGACTAAGTTCAGAACCTGATAAAAGTAAATGAATACGCAAATGAAAAAGGTATATTTACTATTCATGGCTATCGTACTGACACTTTCTTTGCAATCGTGTCTACATGACGATAAGACCACTTTCGACCTCCCTGCGGCTGAACGAATAGAGAAGAAGGTTGCTGATTATAAGGCACTTTTAGAGTCGTCAGAGGATGGTTGGGTAATGCAGTATTATACAGGAAAGAACTATAGCTACGGTGGTTACACGCTGTTGCTGAAGTTCAAGAACGGCCATGTTACCGCTATGGGTGATGTGAAGGACGTTGAGGCACAGGCTACTTCGGGCTATGATGTAGTGAAAGACTTGGGTCCTACCTTGTCATTCAATGAGTATAACGCAGTGATTCACCCATTGGCTGAGACTTGGTTGGGTAGTCCTGATGGTGCGCAGGGCGACTATGAGTTCTCTATCCTCCGTGCAACCAACGATAGTATCTTCTTGAAAGGACGTAAGTGGCACAACGAGATGGTGCTTACTCGTCTGCCAAAGGGTACCAGTTGGGAGGAGTATATGCTCGGTCTTGTTACCGTAATGGAGGGTATGAACGTCGAGACCTACGACTTTGTCTTGGGCAATGACACCTTAGCACAGGGAACACTCACGCAGGAGGTAAGACGTCTTAGCGTTACCTTAGGTGATAAGAAGTGGGAGATGCCTTATTGTACGACCAATACAGGTATCGTTCTTCGTGAGCCTATCGTCATCGGTAACAAGAAGTATCAGCACTTTACATGGAACGATGCTGACCACTCGCTGACACAAGACGACCTTAAAATCATTCAGTTCTTGCCTAAGAGTCATAAGAGCATTGACTTCTGGGTTGGCGAATGGCAACTCAAGACGAACCTGCGTAAGCGTATCAAGCTTACCTTGGAGATGGGTTCTGTGGCAAATACGCTGAAGGGTAAGTTGAATATTAATAATATCAACTATGAGATTCTCTTGACTTACGACCCTGCTACGGGCCACCTCGAGCTTCCTGGACAGCCAGTGACCGACCCTACTTATAAGTATCCAGCAGGTATCGTAATGATTCCAGCATCGCAGAAGGAGGGCAAACTCTTCGGTGAAGGTAAGGGTAGCTTGTTCTTCACATGGGATGAAGATATGCAGCGTGCTAAGGCTGAAGACAGTGGTCAGATTACAGGACATGCCGTAGACTCCTTCTTTGGTGTGGCTTATGGCGAAGACCTCCAGCCTGTCACCGATGCTCAAGGCAACTACGTATTTGCCTTCACATTGCCAAATATCCAGTACATGACGAAAATTAATTAATTATGAAGAAGTATATTTCTATATTCCTACTCGTTGCAGCTGCCGTTCTTGGGACGGCATGCAGCAACGATAATAACGAACTGCCTGAGTATGCTGCGGGATTGAAGGTCGTAAAGGCGCAGACAGCGTTTAACGTAGTCGGTGGTGAGAATGAGGTGAAGATGGCTTCTGAACCTGCTCAAGCTTATGCGCAGGATGCGTGGCTGACGGTTACGAAGAAGGCTGAAACACTCTTGTTGACGGCTACAACAAATACCAGTCCACAGACGCGTAACACGCTCTTGGTTATCAAAGACGCAAAGGGCGACTCTATTACACTGAACGTTCAACAAGAGGGTATCACCTTCGGACTCCCTGCTGGGCAGGATATCTTCACTGACGATAAGGCGGTGCAAAAGACAATGATTGCTACGGCTAACGTTCCTGTCACCTATACAACGACTGGCGACTGGCTTTCTGTTGCTGAACAAGGTAGTGAACTGACCGTAAAGGCAACGGAGAACACTACGGGTAAGGCTCGTGTGGGATGGGTTATTGCTAAGGCTGCTGGCTTAGTTGACTCGCTGAAGGTGGTGCAGGCTTCATTGGCTGACTTCGTTGGCGAATATAAGCAGACGGCAAAGATGCGTAATGCTGATCGTACATTGTCTGAGAGAACCTCTGACGTCCGTATCGAGGCGACGGGTACCAATAAGGCGAACTTCATCGTTGATAACAAATACGCGTGGGCAGTAGACTTCATTCCTGGTAGTGGCTTCAAGATGACCAACGGTAAGGTCGTTGCAAAGAACGAGGTGCAGACAGGTGTTTACGAATACTTTATCTCTGTCATCGTGGCTGACGACTTTAGTAAGGAGCATGAGACGGCTATCAATGGTACGCAGGAAAGCATCCTCCTCTCTATCGACGACGCTGGCAACCTTGTCTTCAAGGAGGCTCAGAAGCTTGCCTCTGAGCAAACCTTCTCCTCTTACGGCTGGAACCGCTTCTCTGACACCAAACCTGTCATGGGTGCCTACCGTGGTATCGGTGAGGTCTATGTGCAGCCGAAACTTACAAGGAAGAGTTGACAAGTAGACGAGTAAACAAGTTGCTTGTGAAGAAGACAGAGTAACATGGTTAACAAGTAGATAGGTTAACAAGTAACTTGTCAACTCGTCTATTTGTCAACTTGTCCACTTCAAAGTAACATACGAACATATTTTAGATGACGAGTGAATGAGTTCCTAACTTGTTCACTCATTTTCTTTTTGCTATCATCTATTATCCTTTCTCACAAGCATCTTGTCCACTCGTTCACTTGTTTAACTCGTCCACTTGTCCCCTTATTCACTCGTTTTCTTTTTGCTAATCTATTATCCTCTCTCACAAGCATCTTGTCCACTCGTCAACTTGTTTAACTCGTCTACTTTCCCCCTTAACAACCTTCAAATTCTTTCCAATGTTTGCAGAATTGGAAAGAATTGGAAAGAATTGGAAAGGTTGATGACTTGACACATAATTCATAATTAATAATTCATAATCCATAATTATGATTACCGATGTAATGAAAGTTCAAAGCTCAAGGGTTAAACACAATTGTTGGTATATAAGGAGCAATAGTCAGCGAGACACCCAATTGCCAACAGAGCTTTAGGACATAATGTGTAGGGACTTGCGAATGCTCATCCTCACACACCTACCATTCATATACTACTTATGGGTAAGACTTCAATTACATCAAATACTACAAAGTATAAACTACCAGCTACAATTCCCGCAAAAAGATAGTTTCCGTTGATTCTTGTTACGATCTTCTACAATAAGAATGCCTTTCACATTATAGAATTCACTATCACCTTTGCTTTGTGTATGGTTGATTGTCACTTTTAAAGTAAACCTTTTATTCTTGTACCAAAATACGTCTTTCCGATTGGACACAAGAGTAAACTCTTCTAAACGACGATTAATCACCATGTAGGCTGTGGTTGCAAGGTCATTCACCATTATGTAGCTTTTATTTCGCATTTTGTTTGGGTACTTATAAAAGACACAACATCCACCATCTATCTCTGATGGTATAGAGTCGAAGCTTCCTATTTCAATGCCGACATTCGATTTTACCTCTGCAAAAGATGTGAGAGAATATAGTATTGAAAAACAAGTAATTATAGATATCTTCAAAGTATTCATTTCTATTTGTTTTATAATTTCACTTAGGCGTAGTTATCTCTTTTTGTTTGCAAATATATAAAATAGTTACTATGTACGGTATTTTAAGCATATAATATTTTACTAACCCAAGTTTAACACCTACTTTCGTCTAAATCTAACTATCATCGTACTTTCCTCGTTCTTCTTATGGGCTCTGTGCCTTACAATTTTTATTCTTCTTGAATGGTGAGTGTTTTAGGTTCAACTTATCTACAAATTTTATTCTTCTTGAATGGTGAGTGTTTTAAGTTCAACTCATCGTAAATCTGCTTGGGTTTCTTCTCATTTTTTATGTAGCTTATCTGGTAGAACTATCCCGAAAATTTATGAAAAATAATTTTGCCTGTTAAACTTGGGTTAACTGCGAATTACGCGAATGACACGAATTATTTAGCAATAAGTTTAGCGTAATTAGCGTAATTTGTAGTCATTAACGGTACATATCATAAAGTTCAATGTTCAAAGGATCAAAATCATTAGTGTAATTAGTGTAATTCGTAGTTCTAATCAAAAAGTTAACTGCGAATTATGCGAATGACACGAATTATTTAGCAATAAGTTTAGCGTAATTAGTGAAATTCGTAGTTGGTATTACTTTGCAATAATGATTAGAAAAATTCGCAGTATGTATTCGAATTTCTTTTACATTTTAGTTAATGAAAGGGTAGGGGAAAGGAATAAAAATGTGTTATTTTGGGGTCTTTGTAAGTATTTTATTCTCAATTAGTTGTGATGATATGTTTTTAAAGGTGCTTATTAAGGTTCCAAAAGGGCGTTAGTAAGGGGCTTAAAGGGCATCTTTTGCAAGCCAAAAGGGCGTTAATTCGAACGCTATTTGTGCCCTTCTGCATGATAGTGAACAAGTGGACAAGTTAGACAAGTAAACAAGTTGCTTGTTATGGTGGGAAGTAGACGAGTTAACAAGTTGCTTGTGAAGGGAGACAAAGTAACAAGGTAAGTTGACAAGTAGACGAGTAAACAAGTTGCTTGTGAAGGAGACAGAGTAACATGGTTAACAAGTAGATAGGTTAACAAGCAACTTGTCAACTCGTCAACTTGTCAACTCGTCCACTTCAAAGTGAGACAAAGTAACATAAGAACAAGTTTTCCTTTATAGCAAGCCACTCGTCCACTTGTTACTCGAAAGAACTTTGTTCTCTTGTTACTTTGTCTTCCATTATCCTGTCTACAATCAAGTTGTTTACTTGTTTACTTGTCTACCTGTCTACTTGTTTACTTGTCTAACTTGTCTACTCGTTCACTTGTCCACTTGCATCAAAAAACCGTGCCAAGGTCGGCAAAGACTTTGGCACGGTATGTGACTAACGCTGTGGAATTATTATTGCGTCGATTTAGTAGTTTGACTCCTCAACCTGGAAGAAACTCTGTGGGTGGTTACATACAGGGCAAACAGCTGGAGCCTTCTTGCCGATAACGATGTGACCACAGTTGCGGCACTGCCAGATGCAGTCGCCATCACGAGAGAATACTACGCTATCCTCGATGTTCTTCAAAAGCTTGCGGTAACGCTCCTCGTGGTGCTTCTCAACCGCACCAACGCCACGGAACTTAACAGCCAACTCTGGGAAGCCTTCTTCCATAGCATCCTTTGCCATCTGCTCGTACATATCAGTCCACTCGTAGTTCTCACCAGCTGCTGCGTCAGCGAGGTTTACGGTTGTTGTAGGGATATCACCACCATGGAGGAACTTGAACCAAATCTTAGCATGCTCCTTCTCGTTGCGTGCTGTCTCCTCGAAGAAACCTGCAATCTGCTCATAGCCGTCCTTCTTAGCCTTTGAAGCATAGTAGAGATACTTAGTGTGTGCCTGGCTCTCACCTGCGAAAGCGTTCTTAAGGTTCTGCTCAGTCTTAGTACCCTTCAAAGCCTCTGGGTTGAACTCCTTGAACTTCGCAGCCTTAGCGTGACATACTGGGCACTCTGCTGGAGCCTCTGTTCCCTCGTGGATGTAACCACAAACGGTGCAAATAAATTTCTTTTTCATAATGTTCTTGTATTTGTATAATGTTCTTGTATTATAATAATGATATGCGTACGAATTACGAATACTATCGCTTTTATACCCACTGACAGTCAGTTGGATATCTATTGTGTTCTTGCTCTGTAATTATTACAATCTTTCTGGGTGCAAAGGTATTAATTATTTCCGAGTCTGTCAACTTTAATCGCTCTTTTTTTATACCAAATGACCTATTTAGACAATGAATAATTAATGAATGAATAGTACTAATAGGGCGCATAAAAGTCTAAAAACCTCTGTGTTTCAAGTTTCCAAATAGGATGTTTCAAACCCCAACTTCCAATCATAAAGTTAACTACGAATTACGCGAATGACACGAATCATTATACTTTGAACTTTGAGGTTTGAACTTTGAACTTTATGATATGTACCTTTAATGACTACTAATTACGCGAATGCCACGAATTATTATACTTTGAACTTTGAGGTTTGAACTTTAAACTTTATGATATGTACCTTTAATGACTACTAATTACGCGAATGCCACGAATTTTTATACTTTGAACTTTGAGGTTTGAACTTTAAACTTTATGATATGTACCTTTAATGACTACTAATTACGCGAATGACACGAATTATTTAGCAATAAGGATTAGCGTAATTAGAGAAATTCGTAGTCACCGAAAGTTCCAAGTTCAATGTTCAAACATCAATGTTTCAAGTTCATATCATAAAGTTCAAAGTTCAAAACTCAAAGTTCAAAGGTAAGAGGGCATCTTTAGCAAGCCAAAAGGGCGTTAATTCACATGGAATTAACGCCCTTTTAAATCTCTAACACTGCTTTTTTCTCTTTATCCCAAGCAACTCGTTAACTCGTCTAACTTGTTAACTATGTTACTTTGTCTTCCTCGCAAGCAACTCGTTAACTCGTCTACTCGTTAACTTGTCTACTCGTTCACTATGTTACTTTGTCTTCCTCGCAAGCAACTCGTTAACTTGTCAACTTGTTCACTTGTCTACTTCTCCGGATAAACGAGGTTAGCATCGGTGATATTGTCCAGCACCTCGGTGAGGAACTTACGTGACTCCCACTTTGCCATAGGCAGGTCGTGGAGCAGGTAGTTACCACAGTCGCGTGGGGCAGCACCGGGGATCTCACCCTCGAAGTCGGCAACGAATTGGAAGGTGCGGCGCATGAGGTCGACAATCTCTTTCGACTCAAGGTCGCCACGAAGGATGAGGTAGTTACCAGTCAGGCAGCCCATAGGACCCCAATAGATAACACGATCTTTCCACTCGTCATCATTACGGAGGAAGGTGGCAGCCAAGTGTTCAATAGCGTGGATAGCACCGACGTGCAACACTGGCTCACGATTTGGTTCTTTCATACGGATGTCGAAGGTGGTAACGGTCTCGCCACCCACTTCGTCCTTACGACTCACATAAATGCCACGTAGTAAACGCTCGTGGTCAATGGTAAAGGAAGGAATCTTATTCATAATTCATGTTTAATTCATAATTCATAATTCATAATTCATAATTATGATTACTAATGTTAGCTATGTTTTAACTCACAAGTCTTACTTAATACAGAATTCATGTTTAATTCACAATTCATAATTCATAATTATGATTACCGCTGTTAGCTTCAGTTTTATCCATAACCTTTAAGCTTTTGTTAGCTAAAAAGAAATCTGTATATCTTTAGTTCCGTGAGAGAATCAAGCGGACAAGTAAACAAATTACTTATTCTATAAACTCTGCCCACATCGGTAATCATAATTATGAATTTTGAATTATGAATTATGAATTGCCTCTACAAAGTGCCTTGTTACCTCAAAGCTGCCGTTAGCGATGCGCTCCCAGAAGTCGTAGTACTGGCTGGCTTTGTTGTCTTTGAGCGGAACATCGCTGATGACACGGAAGGAGACGAAGGGAGTTTGATAGATGTGGCAGACCTGCGCAATAGAACAACTCTCCATGTCGACAGCTGTTGCCTCTGGGAAGTGGTCCATGATCTGTTGCATCTTCTCACGTGAGTTGACAAACCACTCGCCACTGACGGTCAGTCCTGCCTTGACATGCAGATCCTTACAATCAGGTAGGTTGTTCAACGACAGCGCCTTCTCAATCAACTCCGTAGGAGCCTTGAAGCGAGCAGGCATACCGATAATCTGACCATAAGCTACCTCATCGCCACAGTAGGCATCGTGGTACGCACACTCTGTTGCCACCACCACATCAGTAACCTCCAATGAAGTGTCGGCTCCACCCGCACAACCACTTGAGATAACAAGGTCAGGGTGGTAATGATTAATCATCTCTACAGCACCGATGGCAGAATTTACCTTACCGATACCACACTGCTGCAGAATGATTTCCTTATCTCCCAACCGTCCCGTAACGAAGTCTTTATGATTAAAATGTTTCGTCTCGGTGTTGGAAAGAATTGCTTTAAGTTGCGCGAACTCTTTGTCCATCGCAACGATGATTCCTATTTTCATACTGCAAAGGTACGAAAAAGTTACAAGTTGGATATTGTAAGTTCTTAGTTTTTTGTAACTTTGCAGAGATTAATCATTTGTCCGACATAAGCAAAATTAAATAAAAATGAAAACTTGGAAAAGATTTCTACCCGATGTACTGGTAGTCGTGTTGTTTGCGGTCATCTCGTTCGCTTACTTCTTCGTTCCGGTCACTCAGGGTAAGATTCTCTATCGCCACGATGCCTCAGCAGGTGTCGGTTCGGCACAGGAAATGACAGAGTATCAGAACCGTACTGGTGAGGCAACACGCTGGACGAACGCCATCTTCGGTGGTATGCCTACTTATCAGATGTCACCATCGTATCAGTCAACAGACGGACTGTCGCAGGTGATGAACGCTTACCACCTTTGGTTGCCCGACAATGTATGGTTTCTTTTTGTCTATCTCTTAGGCTTTTATATTCTGTTGCGAGCCTTTGACTTCCGACAGTCGTTGGCGGCATTGGGTAGTATCATGTGGGCTTTCTCGTCCTACTTCCTCATCATCATTGCTGCCGGTCACCTCTGGAAGGTAATGGCATTGGCTTATCTTCCACCAATGATTGCCGGTATTGTCTTGGCTTATCGAGGACGTTACTTGTCGGGATTCATCGTGACGGCTATCTTCACCGCCTTTGAGGTGAAAGCCAACCACGTGCAGATGACATATTACTATCTCTTTATCGTCCTCTTTATGATCATTGGCTATCTCGTTCAAGCCGTTCGCCAGAAGCAACTCGTGGGTTTCCTCAAGGCTTCGGGCGTATTGGCTGTAGCGGCATTGATTGGTATATTAATCAATCTCTCAAGCCTTTACCACACATGGGAGTATCAGAAAGAGAGTATGCGTGGCAAGAGTGAGTTGCTGAAAGCTGACGGCGCGAACCAGACAAGCTCTGGCCTTGATCGCGACTATATTACGCAGTGGAGTTATGGTATTGATGAGACGATGACCTTACTCGTACCTGATGCAAAGGGTGGTGCGAGTGTTCCATTGAGCCAAAGCAGTACGGCTATGTCGAAGGTTGACCCACAGATACAGTCAATGATTCCACAACTCTATGACGCTTTCCCACAGTATTTCGGTACACAGCCGGGTACGAGCGGACCAGTTTACGTGGGTGCCTTCGTGCTTTTCCTCTTCATCTTAGGTCTTTTCTTGGTGAAGGGTACGATGAAGTGGGCACTCTTAGCAGCTACAATCCTCTCCGTTCTTCTCTCATGGGGCCATAACTTTATGGGCTTTACCAACTTCTTCCTCGATTACATCCCGATGTATGCGAAGTTCCGAACGGTGGCAAGTATCCTTGTTATCGCTGAGTTCACCATCCCGCTCTTGGCAGCACTGACCTTAAAACGACTTGTTGACGAGCCAGAACTCTTAGGACAGAAGATGAAGTATGCTTATATCAGCCTTGGTTTGACGGCGGGTGTAGCCCTTTTAGTGGCTGTATTCCCAGACATGATGGGTCCGTTTGTCAGCGATCAGGAACGCCAGATGATTAATAGTATTCAGGGCATGGACAGCAATACAGCAGGAACAATCCTCGCGAATGTCTCTGCGATGCGTGCTGCAATGGTCAGCTCTGATGCTTGGCGTTCGGTTATCGTTATCCTCATCGGCTTTGCGCTGCTCTTCGCTTATAAGATGAAGAAGTTGCGTGCCGACTATATGGTGGCTGGTCTTTTGGTACTTTGCCTCGTGGATATGTGGCAGGTGGATAAGCGTTACCTCAATGACGAGATGTTCGTACCAAAGAGTGAGCGCGATATGCCACAGCAGCCAACAGCAGCCGACCTTGAGATTAACAAGGATAAGAGTCTTGACTATCGTGTGCTGAACTTTGCTTCTAACACATTCAACGAGAACGAGACTTCTTACTTCCATAAGAGTATCGGTGGTTATCACCCTGCTAAGCTCCGTCGTTATCAGGAGATGATCGATGCTTACATTGCTCCAGAGATGCAGAAGACGATGCAGGCGATTGCTGCTGCAGGTGGTAATATGCAGGCGGTTGATGGTGTGAAGACCTTCCCTGTATTGAATATGCTGAACACGAAGTACTTTATTCTTCCACTGCAGGGTGGCACAACGGCACCAATACAGAACCCATATGCACAGGGCAACGGCTGGTTTGTCAATAAGCTCAACTATGTTGACGATGCCAACGCTGAATATGCTGAGGTGGGTAAGATTGACGTGCGCCATGAGGCGGTAGCCGATAAGAAGTTTGAAGCGGCTTTAGGTCAGGCGAAGGCGAACGATTCTACCGCAACCGTGAAGCTCGATAAGTATGAGCCTAACAACCTGCAGTACACTGTCAACTCAAAGAATGGTGGTGTTGTCGTCTTCTCTGAGATCTACTATCCGGGTTGGACAGCCACTATCGACGGTCAGCCTGCAGAACTCGTACGTGTTAACTATATCCTCCGTGCTGTGAGCGTGAAGCCGGGTAAGCATACCGTAGTCCTCGACTTCCACCCAACAAGTATCTCTACTACTGAGACCATCGCTTACATTGCGATTGTTATCTTGCTCTTGGCGATTGCGGGTGCAGGGTATATGGAGTGGAGGAAGAAGAAGTAGAAGAAGCCCCTCCCCCGTCCCCTCCCCCATAGGGAGGGGCGTAGAATGCGAGATACCCCTTAGTATTTCTGAACTTGCGGTCATTGCGAGAAGTGAAGTGTGGAGACAAGGGGGAAGTCATCACAAAAAATGAAGGTTGAAAAAGAATAAAACAGAATACCCTCGCAAGTATATTGGCTTACGAGGGTATTCCGTTTAAATCGAAGAGTGTTTAGAGCATAGGCTTTATATACTTTTATTGTATAAGGCTTATTGCGTTCTTCACCTTTTATATATATTGTAAAATAAGGATAAGAAGAAAATTATGAGACAACGAGTTGAAAAGAAGCTAAACCAGCATTTGATGCTACCGATAAAGCTGTTTATGGGTAGGGAGAAGTCAGGAGGTATCGTTCTGATTCTCAGTGTCACCTTAGCAATGATATTGGCAAACAGCAATATTGCTGAGAGCTACTTCCATTTCTTTGAGCAGGAAGTAGGCTTTATCGTCAACGGAGAACCTTATCTGAATTATAGTCTACACCATTGGATTAATGATGGCTTAATGGCTATGTTCTTCTTTGTGGTCGGCTTAGAGTTGAAAAGAGAGTTTATCGGAGGCGAACTGGCTGACATCAGAAACACCATTCTACCTATCGGCGCAGCAATAGGCGGTATGATTGTACCTGCCTTGATATTTTTAAGTCTGAACATAGGTACCCCACAAACGATGGGATGGGGAATACCAATGGCAACTGACATTGCTTTTGCCTTAGGAGTAGTATATCTTTTGGGCGATAAAGTACCCGCATCGGCAAAGCTTTTCCTTACAACGCTTGCCATAGTAGACGACCTTGGGGCTGTACTTGTCATCGCCTTCTTCTACACTTCCGAACTCTCTATTGCGAGTTTGCTCTTTGGTTTGGGCTTTCTTGCAGTGATGTTTATAGGCAACAGACTCGGTATCAAGAGCCTATTCTTCTATGCCGCACTCGGTATCGGTGGTGTATGGGTAACCTTCTTGCTGTCAGGAATCCACGCAACGATTGCTGCCGTACTTGCTGCCTTTATGATTCCAGCCGATGCGAAGATTAACGAGTCGGTCTATCTCAAGCGTATGAAGAAACTGACAAGACGCTTTGAGCATGAGGAAGCTAACGAGGTGAGAACCTTGGAGGAAGGACAGGTGGACGTGCTGACACATATTCAGCACGACACTACTATTGCAATTCCCTTGCTGCAACAGCTTGAACATAAGATGTCACCTATCGTTACCTTCTTGATCATGCCTATCTTCGCGATTGCCAATGCTGGTATCAGCTTCACGGATTTAAGTCTATCAGACATCTTCTCTACCCACGTAGCACTCGGAGTGACATTGGGTCTGCTCTTAGGAAAACCGATTGGTATTATCGGAGCAACTTTCTTAATGGTAAAAATGCGTTGGGCAACCCTTCCAAGTGCCATCACTCGTCGCACACTGTTGGGCTTAGGTATGCTTGCCTCTATCGGCTTCACCATGTCTATGTTCATCTCTACCCTCGCCTTCACCGACGAGCTATTGATGACACAAGCAAAGTTGGGTATCTTCCTCGCCTCCATCTTAGGTGGAATAGGTGGGTATGTGCTGCTGAATAAGAAAAGTAAGTAAAAACAAGAAAACAAGCAAACAAGCAAACAAGCAGCCCCTCCCCCTTGCCCCTCCCCCGTAGGGAGGGGAGTGATTACCGAGATACCCCAAGGATTCTCCAAACTCGTAACCGCTGATTTAAGAGAAAGAATGGCGTAAACAGTGAGCTATCCTTTTATAAGAATATAAAAACAGAGTAACAAGCTAATTTGTTGCTCTGTTTTTTTTTAGACTTTATCACAAGCAACTTGTTAACTCGTTAACTCGTCAACTCCCAAGAGAGACAAAGTAACATGAGAACAAATTTAGCTTTATCACAAGCAACTTGTCAACTCGTTAACTTTGTAACACAAAAACAAATTTACTCTTTATCATTGAACTTTCAACGACTACGAATTTCTCGAATTACGCTAAAACTTTTATCCTTTGAACTTTGAACTTTGAGCTTTGAACTTTATGATTTGTGTTTTAACCCTTGAGCTTTGAACTGTCACTACATCGGTAATCATAATTATGACGTACTGATGAGAACTTCATTCGAATAATTATGAATTATGAATTATGAATTAATAGAGGATTGTGAATAAAAATAGTAATCATAATTATGAATTGTGAATTATAAATTCTGAATTAGAAAATATATATTTATATAATCCTGCGACAAAAAAGTGTAAAGTTTAATTATTTCAGCAATCTACCTATTTGTCGCAGATCAGCAAACAGCCTCAACCGAAGAAAGTTACTAATTTGTCGCGCTATTCCACAATCATTTGATTTACATAACATTACAAAGGTAGAAAATCAAACGAAAAACAGTAGCAAACAAATTAGTAACGATGAAAACAAAAGGAAAAGAACACAAATATGACATATTTGTAAAGAAAAGAGAAAGATAAGGAGACAAACCTCCTTATCCGTCTCTCCACTCCTCCCTATCCGTCGAACAATGAGGAAAAAGACTCCCTTTTTGTCGCACAGAAGCTACTTCGCTGTCGGGGACAACCTCCCATGAAGTCGCACGTAACCTACATATACGTCGCCTATTTTCAGCGTAAGCACCTGTACTTCAAATACATAAGAGTGTCTAACTAAGTCTTAAAAAGTGACTGACAATGATTGTCTAAGTCCAAGACTGGGGTTTATGGGAGGAGTTTTACATACAAGAACTGACGCCCAACGTGGTTGCTAACGCTGTGAGTACGGTAACGAGAATATGCAGGATATTCTTCCAAATAGGTTTAATCATAACGTCTAAATAAATTAAAAGCCCAATCAGCAAGCAGATCACACTGCCGTCCCTTCTTGTTAACGGCATTGTATCCGAGCCGATTTGGACTAAAAGTGAATACTAAAGGTTCTTCCGAAATATGGGGTAATAGGCACACAGAGTCACAGAGGCGACGGAGGTAACGCACAATGTCACGGAGGTGCTGACGGCACAAAGAGCAACGGAGGTATAGCTTACAGATTCTTGATAATTATTTTTGGATAAACGCTTTGTATTTAAGCTAATAAAATTGGCAAACAAGCTCCGTCACTCTATGCACCGACGGTGCCTCCATAACATTGCATTTACCTCCGTCCTCTCCTTTTCTCCGTGTGACATTGCTTCAACTCTAAACACAAGTGGCAAAACTCATCACCCAACATTCAACACCCAACACCCTATCCCTCTCGCTCATCAGAAGCCAATATGCTTCATCCTTACAATGACATTATTTCCTAATAAGCGAATTGGGTTAAACGGAGAGCGGAGGGGCGCAAACTCGCTACTCCCCCACGCTCATCTCTCAAGCCAATCGACTATGCGTGGCCCTCAGTAGTAGCAGTAGCCTCACCTGGCTCTGGACCAGCAGAAGGCTTATTCTCCTTCTTCTTGCCCTTGTTCTTCGCCTTCTCGGCAGCCTTAGGCGCATCATACTGCACAGCCTCCTGAATACGCAAACCGCTGATGAGGGTCTTCACACGACGCTTCATCGCATCGATAGTCACCGTTGGCGCGAAAAGCACATGTGCACCGTAGATATCTCTCTGTGCGTTAAAGTCTTCCGCCTTCTGCACACCCTGAGAGTGAATACCTACGCGGAAAGTTCCCAATCCGTCGAGCTTCACACGGTTACCATCCTTGAGCACCTGATTCATCTCGAACACCAACGCACTGATGACAGCCAAGATGTCGGGCTCAGTTACCGTGCAACGCTCACTGATACGCAGAGCGAGATCCTTAACACTGACAACGTCTGGAGACACCGCACGGGCATACCAATAACCCTTGCGCTTGCTGTTCTTACGATTGTCCTGATACATACGAAATTTGATTGACATAACTTGAAAATTTAAAAAGTGAAACAAAGAAATTATTGAAATGAAAAAATGAAATCTTAACCCAAAGCTCTAATAAGACAGAGGCAAAACCTCTCCGTGGCTCCACGCACGACGGTGCCTCCGTGACTTACATCGCTTTATTTTTATTACTCCTCCGTGCCCTCCCTTTCTCTGTGTGATACTACCTTAAACCTAAGTGGCAAACCTATTATTGAAGACCCTTCTTCCCACTTCTCATCGCCCATGTCATTCGCCAGTCCTCACCCCCTCCCCACACAAAAAGAAGGGGGAAGGACAACTACCTAAAAGACATACTGCGACAAAAAAGTGTAAAAATAAGTAAACGAGTAAACAAGTAAATAAATGAACACGTAAACAGATAAAAAGATAAACACAGAAATAACTAAAAACACAATAACGCAAAAACGTATAAAAATATAAAGGTAAAAGTCGGAAAACACAAAAACGTAAAAACATACTTCATTATAAACATAAACGATTAAAAATATGAAAAGATATTCACGTAAATAATTAAAATATTTACAGTCAGTAACTTAAAACGTATTTCTCTGACCTACGGCGACAAAAAAGTGAAATCTTTCACCGCCTTTTCTCCCCTATTTAGCCCCCAAAATCTGGTGTCTATTCTTCCCATTCCGCTTATAGCTGACGTGAATCCACCGCTTTAACGTCGAATCCGTTGGCTCAAGAATCATCTGATCGAAGTCTGTTTGAGAGAGAATTGCCGCATATTTCCGACACATTTCCAGTCCTGTGACATGAATATCCACCGCCTCACCCCGCAAATGTTGCGAATGTTCAGCCCCGTGAACAGCCCTATTCACAGCCTCGCAGCGATAACCTCCCACGACTATCACACGTCCCACACGCCTTCTAAGCGGTTCTAAGACGCATCTACAAAGCTCCCGAAGGTTCTCTATCACCTCCTCTCTCGAAGCCTCCCCGGGCGCAGGATTCTCCTCAGGCACGTTCTTAACACCCATGCCCACCGCCTTTCCCGAGCGCATCATCTCGCCCACCGTAAAATGTGGTGAGAGTCGCTCCTCAAAATCTATCTCAGTAGAATCAATATTCTTAATCATACACATTAATTATTATAGATTATTTGGTTCATTAAAACTCCGTTCGTCATCCCTTCATTCCTGATGACGATGCAAAGGTACAACACAAAAAAACCGATTCCAAGGAAGATATATGTAGTAATGTGAGTAGACAAGTAAACAAGGTTGACAAGTGGACGAGTTGTTTCTAATAAAAGACAAGGTAACAGAAGAACACAAGTTAGTGGACGAGTGGACTGGAAGACAGATTTGTAAACTCTTTTCGAACATCTCAAAAAGAATAATCAAGGACATTTTATCAAAGGCACAGACTGTTGTAGAACTTTCTGATGGCAACAAAGCCACTATCTACTGCAACAATGGCATACTCCAGAAAATAGAATTTGACTTTATGACAATAAGTAAAGTACAGACAGGGAAATATAAAGTCCAATTGAACAAAAATAGTATCCAGCAAGTACCTGTAGCAATTTCCTTTGGATTTAGTGTTCCTGATGGAATCTCTACTATTGCAATAACGTTTAAATAGCAAAAGAGATAAAATATATATTTTTTTATTAGAATCCACATGCACTTTTTGATTCTAAAAGATGCCTAATTAACTTGGAAAAGATGTCCTTTAAGCCCCTTACTAAGGCCCTTTTGAAGTCTAATTAGGCATCTTTTCTTGCACGCCTTCATAACCAACTAATTTTCCGCCTTAGATGAGATACAAGAAAACTTAGAGGTGTAAGCTACCACCTCTAAAAGTTATAAGTTATTCTACCAATTCACTACCCTATCTACAATTTTCTGCTGTTCGCTTGCGGTACGTCGCAGGTAGATACGTGTTGTCTCTATACTCTCATGCCCCATAAGGTCGGCTAACAAAGCAAGATCATTGAAGCGGTCGAGGAAATTCTTGGCAAAGCGGTGACGGAAAGAGTGAGGATAGACCACATCACGATTCAATCCGTATTTCTCTGCAAAATGCTTCAATTGCTGAGCTATCCCTCGTGTCGTGATTCGTTGCCCGAAACGATTGAGGAAGATATAACCCACATGACTAATTACATTTTTCAAGAGAGCGCATTATTGAACTTTAACTAATTTTAGACGAAGCTTATGCTTACCAGTATGTTCCAAAATGCTTATCACCCATAAATATCCATTCGTGAGCGAATGCTTTTTGCTAAAAAATCACTAAATTTGCATTCAAAGCAATAAGCAAATCAATGGAAGATATAAATCAAATAAAGCTTGCTCTTGTTAAATCCAAGAAAACTAACAAGTGGCTTGCAGAACAGTTGAAAGTTAATCCTACAACTTTTTCTAAATGGTGTACTAATACGACACAGCTAAACCTCTATACTTTGAAAAAGATAGCAGGACTATTAAATATTCCTGTTAGTGAACTTATTGTTTCCGAATAAAGTATTAGAGAATGGCTAAGAAGAAACAACTTCAATTTATAGACCTCTTTGCTGGATTAGGAGGATTCCATCTTGCTCTAAGCAAACTTGGATGCAAGTGTGTTTTCTCCTCTGAACTAAAAGAGGATTTACGCAAGCTATATCAGATAAACTATCCTGGTGTAAGAATAGAGGGCGATATAACCAAGATTGCGCCCAAAGATATTCCTGCGCATGACATTATTTGTGCAGGTTTTCCATGTCAGCCGTTTAGTCAGGCTGGTAACCGACAAGGTTTCAATGATGAAAAAGGACGTGGTACGCTCTTTGATTACATCATTGATATTGTGGCATATCATAAGCCCAAATATATTATTTTGGAAAATGTTTCAAACTTGAAAGGGCATGATAATGGCAACACTTGGCGCATAATACAAGAAAAACTCGACGAGCAGGAGTATTCCGTAAAGGCAGAAATTCTTTCTCCTCATGAATTTGGAATTCCACAACACAGAAAGCGTATCTACATTGTTTGCATCCGCAAAGATTTAGGTTTGCTCGATAACTTTACTTTCCCAAAAGGAAATAAGCCGGTCTGTGATGTAAATGACATCATCGAGGCAAACGCAAAAGATATTACTCCTATTAAGGAGGAAACCCACTATCAGTTGAATATATGGCAAGAGTTTATAGACAAAACTATTGCCAATGGTGGTACGATACCAACATTCCCCATTTGGGCAATGGAATTTGGGGCATCATACGATTTTGAGACAGTAGCTCCTGCTTTTCAATCAATCGAGCAATTAGTTGAGAAAAAAGGAAAACTTGGGAAGATTATTAGAGGAACGACATTAAAGGAATGTTTAGCACAGTTGCCTAACTATTCCCAAACGGATAAAACACGAGTTTTCCCTGTTTGGAAGATTAGATACATCCAACAAAACCGTGACTTTTATAACAAGCATAAAAGTTGGCTTAAAGGTTGGATGAAGAAAGTCGTTCACTTTGAGAATAGCCACCTAAAAATGGAATGGAACTGTGGCGTAAACGTAGAGCCTCACATAGAGAATAAGATTGTTCAATTCCGTGCTTCTGGAATAAGGGTGAAGAAGCCCACGTTTGTACCTGCACTAAATCTTGTAGGAACACAAGTACCTATATTCCCGTGGATAGAACTTCCCAAAGATATGCAGAAGCCAGAGATAGGCTTAACCAAAGGACGCTACATGACACTGCATGAAGCAGCGTCCGTCCAAGGTATGCGAGAACTATCTTTTGGCAACGATGATTTTAGACTATCACTGGCAAGAAGCTATGAAGCTCTTGGCAATGCAGTAAATGTTGAGTTAGTGAAGATGATTGCAAAAAAACTATTAGATTATGCCAAGTAATGTATCAATAGCAACAAGACCTTTAGTGTATAGCACCTTTAGGTATATCAGTAACAAGGTTTGGAATGCCCTTGCTGAATATATAGATAACTCTATTCAAAGTTTTCTCGACCATCAGGATGTTCTCTCTAAAATAAATCCCGATGGTATTAAACTTCGTGTGTCAATTAACATGGACTTCGAGAATGACACCATTATCATAGAGGATAATGCCTTTGGTATCACTGAAGAGAATTATCAAAGGGCATTTGAATTGGCAAACATTCCTCTTGACAACAAGGGACTCAACGAGTTTGGCATGGGAATGAAAGTGTCCTCAATATGGTTGAGTAATGTATGGAAAGTAGAAACAACAGCCTATGGTGATGATGTTCTGAAAACTGTTACCTTTGACCTCAATGAAGTTGTTGAAAACGAAGAATTGTCTCTTCCTGTTACGGAAGAGTCATGTGACAAGGAGGCTCACTTTACAAGAATCACCTTGTCTCATTTGTCTGGAAATAAGCCAACACCAAGACAACTTTCGTATATCAAGAAGCATCTGGCAAGTATTTATACACTACATCTTAGAAAGCAAACGCTCGAACTTATTGTGAATGACGAGCCATTGGAATATAAGGAACTTACCATACTGAATGCACCTAAATACAATGAGCCTAACGGCAAACCTATTTTATGGAAGAAAGACATAAATCTGACCTTTGGCGAAAGATACGCTATTAGTGGATTTATTGCTTTGCTTGACACCATGAGCACTTCGATAGATAATGGTTTCTTGCTGTTCAGACGTGGACGTGTTATCGGTAGCAGTTATGATGAACGATACCGCCCAAAGGAGTTGTGCGGTCAGGAAGGATCACCGCTCTACAAGCGTGTATTTGGAGAACTGTATCTTACAGGCTTCGATGTAAGTTTTACCAAAAACTCATTCCAAGAAGATGATGATTTCGCAGAATTAATCAAACTTCTTCGTGAAGATCTCAACAAGGACAAAACATTTGACCTCTTTGCGCAGGGACAACACTACACCAAGCCCAGAACTCAAAAGGAGATAAAGAACATTGGAACTAAGCTCGTAAAACAAATCATATCTGGTTTTACGAAACCTATTGTGCACACGCCAAGCACAACTATTTCAACCCCTAACGATACAACACCTAAAAAGCCAGCGCTGGTTATCCCCGTAACTACTCCACAGACTCAAGCCAAGGTAGAACAAATCAAATCAACTCCAACTGATTTGTTCGATGGCATACCAGTTGACATCTTGTTAGATAATAATGAGAAAGTCGAACTGACTATCAAAACAGGAGAGGCCGTAGCAGGTTTGTACACTTTTAACGAAATAGCAGATGATAAATACGAAGCTACTATCAACCTGAAAAATAATGTATTCCAGCGATTTGCAAGTTCCCTATCAACACAAGAAGGACAAGAGCAGTTGTCGTATATGATTGAGGTGATGGTCGCTTCTGAGATAAGTATGATTAAAGGAGGTAGTGATGCTGCAACCAAGTTCCGCTCTACCTTCAACAATCTATTTGGAACTATTTAACGAATACGGTATATGTCATCTACCATACAAGTAATCAATCCGACCAACAAGCAAAACAACCAAGTGGTCATTGGGAACAACACCTTGCATTTCATGGATTCGCAAAGTAAACTTGACGATGAAGGCAAGTCAATCATCATAGATGAAGCTATGAAAATTTTAAGTCATTGCGTCAAACCTGGCACTAATGATTCAATAACGAATATTGCTGTTGGATATGTACAAAGTGGAAAGACTTTATCATTCACTACCTTAACCGCACTTGCGGCAGATAATGGGTATCGAATGATAATATATCTTACTGGAACAAAAACAAATCTTGAAAAGCAGACTTCTGACCGTCTGGCATCCGATTTAGACACCGACTCCTCGGATGTCTATAATCTTATGTCTGGAATTGATGATAACTTCACCTTAGACACCAGTATTAAGAATTTCTTGATACACACTGATGATGTTATCCTTATTCCTATATTGAAGCACTACAAGCACATTCAAAGACTGGCTGACACATTTGTTTCTCCCACTCTAAAGAGTTGCCTAAACAACTTGGGAGTTATCATTATAGATGACGAGGCAGACCAGTCCAGCTTCAACACATTTGCAAAAAAGAACACAGCTAATCCTGACTGGATTGAGGATGATTTCAGTAAAACATATGCAAGTATTCTTGCACTGAAGAAATCCTTGCCCAATCATTCGTATATTCAATATACAGCCACTCCACAAGCAGCTTTCTTGATTGATAACAGCGATATTCTATCACCAACATACCACACTGTTTTGACACCCGGCAAGGGTTATACTGGTGGTAAGTTCTTTTTCAAGAACAAGAACTATCAACTGGTGCACCTTGTTGATGATGCAGAAGTTTATCACCACAAGAGAAACCCACTAACAACAACTCCGAAATCTCTGATTGAGTCGTTGCAACAGTTCCTTGTTAGTGTAGCTATTGTTGTGTTCATTCAGAAACGTAAGAATGTAGATTTCCTATCTATGATGATTCACGTCGATGGACGATGTGACACAAATACATTATTTGCCAACTGGACGAAAAACGCTCTTCAGCAGTGGATTGATATTCTTACACTTGACGAGAAAGATCCAGGCAGAAAGCTCGTCTGCAAGAAATTCAAAAATGCCTACGACGAAATGACACGCTATATTCAAAATCCTCCATCATTTGATGAAGTGATGAAGAATATGGTCAAGGTTATTCTGCGTACCAAAATTCATTTGGTACAATCACAAGGTGGGTCTGTTGGTGACGACGGTATCTCGTGGAAGTCGGCAAAGGCAAACATTCTGATTGGTGCTGATATGCTCAATCGCGGTTTTACTATTGAAAAACTCTCGATGACCTACATGACAAGAACGACACAAGGGAAGTCTAATGCTGACACCATAGAACAGCGTTGCCGTTTCTTTGGTTATAAGATGGACTATGCTGATATTTGTCGTATCTACTTGTCGAAAAAGAGTCTTGTGGAATACAACGATTATGTTGAACACGAGGAGACCTTGCGTGCTAACCTGTCTCAATGTGAGACTTTGGAAGAGTTCTCTAAGCATAGCCATGCAATGTTGTTAGCCGAGACTCTTAACCCAACAAGAACCAATATCTTGTCGTCTAAATTAGTTCGCAACAAGTTGTCTGGTTGGAAACAGATGCCGTCTTTAGATTGCATCGACAACAACAAAATTCTCTTTGAGAGTTTCCTATCTAACATTCCTTCAACCGCATATACGGATTGCGAAAACTACGGTAATAACCCAATTCGTAACCATCGTTGGGTGAATATTCCTATCAATGATTTTATCGACTTCTTTAAATTGGTTAAGTATGAGGATGCACCGAACATTACCCGTAAGATAGTTACGATTCAGTATCTGTATTATCTCCGCGATTCTGTGAATGTTGACCATATTCGCTTGTATGAAATGGCGTATAAAGCCACCGTGCAATCTGGCGACATTCGTACTCGTAGCATAAAGGATGACAAGCCTAACAACCTGCAAGCTGGTCGTGCCGCAAATGGCTCATACCCTGGTGATATAAAATTCTGTACAGATAATGAGGTATGTGTACAGGTACACCATATAAAGATTAAGCAGCCTTTGCATAGGCTTAATAGTAAGGACTTATATAACCTTTGTATTTACTATCCCGAAAACTTGGCTACTTCCTTTGTCGGTTTGGATAGTGATGACGAGGATGATTAAGATTAAATGATAAGGCTATGAGCAACCTATATTCAACATACTCTCAACTCAGAGAAAGAAGAAAGGAGTCAGGTCTCTACGAGGTAGAAGATTTCATTATTGGAAAACCACACAAATTTGGTGCAACCGAGGATGGATTTCCTGTTATCTTCGTAGAATGTTGTGATGATGCTGTTTCAACTCCTATCCGCTTAAAAGCGATAAGTGTTGATTTCAGCCAACTCTGCACTTTAAAGGATGCTGGAGGAGAAACACTAACGAAGAAATACACTATCATTGTGCTTAATTCTTTGGAAGCAGACCTGCAAAGCTATTTTCTTGAAGTTTTTGCTATGGTGCTGAATAAGTTTTCCAGCACCCCCAGTGTTTCTCTCCTAAAAGCAGAAATATCCAAAGTGGCAAAAATCTTTATGATGCCGCCCTCATTCTCCGCAGTTGTGATACAGGGTTTATGGGCAGAGTTGTTTGTGATAGCCAATGCAAAATCTCCAGAAGATTTAGCTAAAGCATGGCACGTTACAGCTGAAGATAAATATGACTTTAACGATGGTAAGGATAAGATAGAAGTAAAATCAACGAGCAACCTTGATCGTGTTCACACATTTGCTTTAGAGCAGCTTAACCCAAATGCTGGCTCTGAACTTGCTATTGCATCCGTCATAACGGTTAGGTCTGGTCAAGGTGTAAACGTCTTTGACGTTCTTGATACTATTAGTCAAAGAGGGCTATCAATAGAGCAGATGTCAAAGATTCAGGAGATAGCCTATTTGACTATCGGCCCACACCTTGAAGAAGCAAAAAAGATAAAATATGATTTCACGCTTGCACTCAATTCATATATGAAGTTCGACTATCGCGATGTGCCATCTATAAAGAGTGAGCATGTTCCGTCAGGTGTTACCTCGGTACATTTTGCATCATGTCTGAAAGATGTAGAGCCGATTGATTTATCTGCAACCAATAGCGGTTTATTAAAGTTTATGTGATATGGCAAAAGTGAATTACCCCAAGGGCGAAAAACTGGCAAGACTGTTACTTGATGTCTTGGCAAAAGAGCCGAGCTATAAAGAACACTCGAAAGGTTTGCCATATTATTATATCAGTTTTGAGGGGCAGGAGTATTACCTTTACTTTAAGTGTATTACTCACGAGGGCAACCCTTATCCTTTGGAACACCGCAGATCTCAGTTACCACAGCGTCCTGAGTTTGACAAAATCAAGAATGATAATATACCTTTCTTGTTTCTTGGCTACGACATTGACAATGACCTTTTCGTATGTTGGGAGCCTGCTAAGGTAAAACCACGACTAAATAACAGGAGTTATGTCTCGTTTTACAGCCGTCTCTCCATTCAAGAAAGTGTTGAAGAAGGAAAAATCCGTGACGAATATCTCACAAATGGAGATAAGTTCGTCCTCTTTAAGCGTGTAGATGCAGTATCATTTTTCCAAATGATAGATACCCACTTCGAAGAATTAAAGCATGACGACACCCAAACAGATACGAGAAGTGTTTCCGAGCCTCCAACAGATTATAATACTCAGAAGAAACTTGGAAACCATGTTCAGGGAAGGATTGTAAGCGTAGAGGAAGATGTTTCAATCCAGTTGAAGATTGATTCTATGGCTCAAAACAATTCTGTCCTGGAGATAGTTGCAGACTGCATGAATGAGTTTTCCACATACTATCCTAAAATGTCATTTGCAGACTGGTCTCAGGTGATAAGGAAGTATCTACAAAACGATAATAATCTTTACAAAAGATAATTTACATTGTTTCTAAAAGAAAAAAGAAAAGAAAAGGCTTCTCAAACCCTTCCCTTCGAAACTGCAATCCGACGCGGTATTTGAGAAACCTTTCCTATTTCTGTTGCAAAGATAAGCAAAATAAGACAGAATAACATAAAGCACCCCAAAAAAGCTACAAAAAACAGATCTATATTTTTATCCATAAAAGAATAAATCTGTTTCTTGTACCTTCTGTCTCTATGCTACTTTGTCTTGTCGTATTCTTTGCCTTCCGCCTTTATCAGAATAAAGTTTTTTATTCAGCAACTTTACTATTGTCACTTTCCAAATCGCTCAACCATGCGAACTGCGCATCATATCTTGTTTCTTTCGATGCAGGTTTTATCTTTGACGCATGGAGATTATCGTTGGGGAGTTCGGTTGTATCAATATCTACAGAGATATACAGTTCTTTGTTGCCAATATTCTTATAGCGGTCGTCTTCTAACTCGCCTGCAGCCTTTATTGTGCACGTTCCCTTGACTGAAAAGAGGTGCTGGTCGTTATCACTACGATGATGAAAGAGTACATAACCAATATTACTAAGGTTTTCCACAATATCCATACTCTCTACGGTCATCTTAATAGCAACAGCCAGTTTACCATGAGAGAAATTAACAGACTTAGTCGCATATTTCTCCATCATCACCATCAATACACCCTTACGACCATGAACAGCCTCAGAACTATTTTGAGCCTTCTCGCCACTCAACACGGACGTTGGATTCTTTCCTAACGGACATTCTACCACATAATAGTCTTTCTGCAGTTTATCCAGTAAATCTTTATTTTCTGACTCTTTTTGCTTATCCAACGCCAATGAGAGATAGTTTGTGTCATCAAAGGGACGATACACCTTGCCCAACAGCTCTTGGAAGTTCTCACGTAAATATTTCTCATGATTCAATCCTGACTTCGGTGTCATGGCGTAGAACTTGTAGTTCTCTTCTAATGCGGCTTGTATCTTCTCTCTAAAGAGTTCACGCACCTTCTCCTTCCATTGTGCCTTCTGGTGTGCATTTTCTCTCGCATAGAGCGAAACAACGTAGAGGAAGTTTACATCGTAGTGATAGACTAACAGCGTATCACGATCGAAAAGACGATTCTCAAAATGACGAGAGAGGAAAGTGTTATTCTCACGGTTTGTGGTCGAAACATTATCTGCATACGACAGCTTTTCATCCATCTTCGCACTGATAAAGAAATTTGGAACGATGTTATATCCCTCCGTCAGTTCATCCCTGTATATTGAATGTTCCTTGCGCAATGCGGCATTCTCTTCACTGTTATCTAAAAAGAGATTGAGATTCCACTGTATCACATTACGAGCATAGGTAAACTGCTTATAGACAGACTCGTCTGAAATCTTATTACCAATCTTATAATACTTACTGTCGCCAATATAATAAATCGGTTTATCTTCCTCGTTGTTCGTGAGATTACGGTAACTGTAAATATGGTCTACCCGCTTACCGTCGTCTTGCTCTTTCAGTCCTCGTGGCGGCTCCTTATCGCCTATCAGCTCGTCGATAATGGCTTCAAAGACTATATTGAAGTTCTTTACCAACAGGTATTCTCGCTGTTCTGTAGAAACAGATATCTGCCGTGCCTCCTTAAAGAAGGTATAACACAAATTCCATAGCCGCAGGGCTTTATCAGAGAAATACTTATACTTTATCTGTCGTAATCGCGTCTTGCCTAATCCTTTGAGATAGGTTTCAAAACGTTTCCCTGTAATGAGTGGAAACTGACAACAGATATCTTTCGGGAAACCATAGGTGTCACCGATATAATTCAAGATAGAGAAGAAGATAACGAGTAATTCTTCATCAAAGTTTACTTGTCTACGCTTATTAACAGGATTTAGATAGACCGCCTGCCCATCTTGAATAATAGCCGTCTTCGTTGCTATCGTTCGTTGCCAATTAATCTTGTTTAGTCCGCTATGCAGATTCTTTATAACAAAGAAGAAAAAACTTTGGTTATCACGATTGAATTGTATCAGCGACAAGAGAATATCGAGGTAGGTGTTGCTCAACCGACGACCTCCATTACCCATCTGTGCTATGCGAGAATGGCATACAATCGTTGTGTCACTGCGCTTGTCATTCTTATAGACCACAATAGCACGATAAATCCACACTGCAAATTTATAGATGAAACTACGCTCTGCTTCGTCAAATGAATTATACCTATCTACGTTAGCGATATCCTCTGGCTTATACTTCCCTAAAACGAGGTCATGACCATCAACATTCTTCAGCAATACCTTCGGAAGAATAAACACACAGTCTTTGAGTAGGGTGTTATAATAATACCCTACATAGTGGATAGACACCCTACCCTCCACATTCACTAAGGCATCAATACCATAGAGAACGTCCCTAACCTTAGAGACATCGTACTGATATTCTTCTATAAGGATTCGCATAACGAGTGGCTACTGCTTTGAATACTTAACAAAGACCTCACGCATACGAAGTGTTCGTGTAATAATAAAATCGAAAATAGTAGTCCAATGTTCTTTATCCTCAAAATCTATATCGTCTATCCGCTCTACAATCGTACTTGATTTCTTTTCCGGATTCTCACGCCACTCATACGTTGTTTCCATCTCTGCTTCAATCTCTTTTTTCTGCGTAGCAAGATGATAATAGGTATCTGTGGTTCTATCGAAATATACTTGCAGTGCAATAGCACGCTCCCAAAGTTTCAGAACTACAGACATATAGAAATCAGCACCAGATACATAGAAATTTTTCCAATGATCCTTACCAGCCTTCTTGGTTCCTCCAAAGTAAGTCTTAAACTCGTCATTCTTTTGTGCATAGGCTAAGAATGCCTGCCAAAAATCATAACGCTTTCGTTCTGTCACTGACCACGTCGCCCTTAGGTTCTCAGAGGTATCTGTACTTTCTGCCTGTCCGTTGTATTCTTCTTCACTTTCTTCAAGTGGTGTTAAGCCTAAGTTACCAAGGAACTGTGCCACTTTCTCTGCCCTTACCTTGGTTTTCATTTCGCCCTCAGTATAGAACTTTGCAAACGATAGCTTTCCGTCATCAACAGTATCATAAAAGATGGCATCACTAAACTCGTAGTCTTTAAACACATCATTCCAAAGGTAGAAGACAACCTTACCCACAAATGTCTCTGCGCTAATAACGCCTCCATGTGCCTTACAAAAGAAATAGCCCAACTTCTTATCCTCCGAATTGGTCGTGCTCTCTATCTTCTCGTTTATCTTCTCTAAGAACTGCCACCAGTCATATTGACTGCCCGCAACATCAATGACATAACCTTTCTTTGCATCCGATATTGGCATATAGCTCCAATCCCAACGACGCTTAAAGGCTGAGTCTATAGGGAACAAACTCTGATCGCTGGTGTTCATCGTTGCCCAAATAAACAGATTACTTGGCAGTAGGAGAATATTACCCTCTAACACCTCACTCACCACATCACGACCACCATAAAGGCTATTAATGGCACCTGCCTGAGGAATAGACAATCCCTTTAGTGCTTTAGCCACATAACGTCTCATATCAGCATCAGCCTTCACAGGATAGTCAGAGAAACCACGATCATTGCGGTCTAAGAGCTGGAACAAATCACCAAAGATCTGTGCACAATTACCTCGATTAATCTCTTCTATCACTAAGAACTGTCGCTGTGGATTGCCTTCGTCACACGCTGCATACTTCTCCCATGCTTCAATATATGCTTGGAGAAATGCCTGTGGAACAAACTCATAGACAATCTTCTCCTCCGTCAGTGTCTGCCCATGCTCAACAACAGGATGTCCCGACAAGTCACGCATCGTTATCTCTCGTGTCGTCGGCTTATATGCTCCCACAAAAGACGAATAGTCACTATCAGGATGGAATGTAGTACGAATTACGTCTTCCCCCTTTATCTCCTGATTGATTGTAAATGACTTACCTGTGCCTGGCGCACCATAGAAGATTTGCTGGAGAGGAAGACAACTTACTTTATTATTTACTTTGTGAGTCGATTGAAGAACCATTTGAGCCATTACCGACAGTGTTGAAGTATAACCATACTCATACTTATCTATCTCACTGGTCCCAGACAATGCTTGTCTTGCAGATTCAGATGTAGCATCAGAATGCTCACTCCAATAGTTTACATATTCTTCCAACAGACTCTTTGAGATTGTACGTAAGCCAGAGGCACCTCTACTTGTTGACCTTACCAAATAACATAATCTGTCCTCATCAACAATCTCTACCTGACCATTGTTTGATACATCGCCAATCTGTAATCTGTTATTCAACCCCATAATTTATATTCATTTAGTCTAATATGGTTTAGTTATATCCGAAATCTCGGTAATAGTTATGAGCAATATAACTAAATATTTCTATGTGTTTTGTCATTGAATTCGAGAGTCTTATTCTATTACCATCTACCGCAGTGATTGTTGGTTATAACTCTCTCCTCATTAGTACAAAACAGTGTTATATATACTCACTGCAAAGGTAATCATTTTCAGACAGAATGACAAATAAAGACAGAAAAAACAAAGTAATACAAAGACAGGGGAACAGAAGACAGAAGGACAGAAGGGACAGAAGTAATAAAAGACAGAGTAACAAAGGAACAGAAGACAGAAGGACATAATAGACAAAGTATGTAAAGACATAGTAACAGGGAAAAAAGACAGAATGACAAAAAAACAAAGCTTGGGATATTATATTGGTAGAATGGTGCTAATAAGCCTTATAAGCTTAAGAAGGCTTTTAAGACAAAGAGGATTTGTTAGCTTCCGTTTACTATTTCTTGCCACAGTCTAAGAGTTTTTTTAAGGCAAAGAAGGCTTATTAGTTTCCGTTTACTATTTCTTGCCACAGCCTAAAAAGTATCTCGGTGTTCACTCCCCTCCCTACGGGGGAGGGGCACTTCTATGTCTTTTATTACTTATGTCATTATAACTTCTGTTCATTATGTCATTATGGCTTCTGCATCATTCTGTCTGTCATTATGACTTCTGTCCTTTATGTCATTATGGCTTCCGTTCATTCTGTCTGTCATTGTGGCTTCTGTCCATTATGTCATTATGGCTTCTGTTCATTCTGTCTGTCATTTTGGCTTCTGTCCCTTATGTCATTACGTCTTCTGTTCCCCTGTTACTTTGTCTTTTACATACTCTGTCCATTATGTCTTCCGTTCATTCTGTCTGGTTTAGAGGGTCTTTTATGTAAAGTATTTTTACGAACTTACTAATTTGTCGAGAAATAGTAAACAGAAGATTGGGCGATATCTTCCCTTTTTGTCTCGAACGTTTAGAGAATAATTCGTAACTATCAAAAATACAATAGTTTATAAGATAAAACAAAGAAGACAAAGTTCAGAAAATCACAAGTTTATTTATGGAAGAAGCACAGGAAAAGAAGTGAAAGAAAGGAAAATTCTTTATAAAAATAAAGAATTTGTTTATATTTTTCACAACGAAGCCTTATTCTTTCCCTATTCGTCGCACCTAACCTCCTAACTTGTCGACTACCCCACCCCAATAGCTACTAAAGTGTCGCACCATAGTTACTAATTTGTCGCAACCTACTTACTAATCTGTCGCCGCTAAGTTACTAATTTGTCGTCGGTTTGTCGTGTAACTATTTAAGGTTCAATGGCTTTAAGGGCCTCTACTAATATCTAATAAAGATTATATAACGATATTCTAAGTTAAGAAGAGGTGTTTTGTTTTGAGAAAATATATATTTTTTCGCTGGGGGAAGAAGATTTTAAACAAAGGTTTTGGGCGCAACCTCCCTTTTTGTCGCACATACGTTTTAGGAGCGGTGCAGGCATTTTCTGTTTTGCTGTAGGCTTGTTGGACGAGCATTTTGAGTCGGGTTTTCATTTCGGTTTCATGGTTTTGTGGGTTTTTAGTCGGTGGTTTCGGGTAGGAAATTTTGGTGAGATTCGTGGCGGATTGGCAGTAGGTTTTGTATCGTTTTCTTATTTTTATTACCGTTGATCTTTGCTTTATTCGGTTGTTTTTTAGGCGGTTACACAAGATTCTTTTTATCTTCAAATATGTTTTTATATATTTGTGTGTCAGTATATTATCGACTTTTAATCATCTTAGAGGCTATTTTTTACTTCTTCGTATTCAATGATTAAAGGGCGGAGATGTGCCAGGACGTTTGTATGTTTTTCTTTGTCATCAGCTTGTCGGTATTCGTATCGAATTTAGAAGGGTTATTTCTTCTTTTCATTGTTCAAACTTTTCGTTTTTATGTTCACATTTTAGGAAGGTTATTCGTATTGAGTTTTCTCCTTTTCATGACTTTGTCGACATACTTTTTATAGGTTTTGGCATGAGAGTTTTTCCTCCTTTTTTGTCGCACCTAAGCCCTTTTTTGTTCTTAATCATTCGCAAAATGCTTTTTTATCGCTTAAAGATAGCGGAGACAAATAGGGAAGCTATTTTCGATACTACCCTACTCTATTTGTGCGATAAAGCATTAATATTAAGGAGGTTATGGAGATATCCTTTCTCTTTTACGTTCGAAAAGTACAAAAACTTGTCACTTTTTTGTCGCACTTTACTTTTATCAATATTCGTAATTATGATGATAATCAGTGAGTTATGCTGTTTTATTGCATCTTAAAAAAATATTCCCTTTTTGTCGCTTTATGCTCGCCAAGCAGCGTATTTTTGATTTATAGCAGAACTATCGACTGTTCGTTTCCACCTATTTAATCTATAAGTGCCAAATATGTTCCTATTTTGTCAACCCTCACGAATGCTTTACATTCAGTTTTCTCTCCCTATATGTCGCACCATTCACCACATACCGGCTGAGGTTTTTCCTATTCTTTTAATGTTATAGGTCCTCCGCACATGTGGTGCTAAGCCTTCGCACTTAGTGTGCGGAGCGTTAGTGAGGTGATATATATTGTGTAAAGAGATTTATCATGACTTCATGATATTTATTTAAAGTGCTTTTCTTTTTGTTTTTATATCTGTTATTTTAGTTATCAAATTTAGTAACTATTTATATATTCTAATTCGTATAAAAGACTATAAAATAGGTTTTTGATATAAAAATAGTTATTTTAATGAAGATAATTAATTATCTATTTTGATAATTAAAACAAAGATCTTATCTTTGCATCATCTACATATACCTGAAGCTTATGATTATAACCTCAGATGACGAAGCTCTCATCGAATTATATACAAATGGCAAGACATCAGATAAAAGATATAGGAGTTTGCCGCCCCAAGTGATAAAGGGGTTTAAGAAAGCCGTAGACTACATGAAAGCTGCTCGGCGAATAGAAGATCTCTTCCCCTTGAAAGGACTTAACTACGAAGCCCTGAAAGGTAAAAGAAGAGGGCAAGAGTCAGTACGTTGCAATGGAGCTTGGCGGTTGATATTCAGACGTTCTCTCATTGATGGAAGCGTCATTATTACAAATATTGAACTATTAGAAATTTCACATCATTATGACTAAGTTTAGCTTTAATCAGGCTGTTCCCTTTGAGGCAACTCATGTGGGAGAAGTGATTAAGGACGAGCTCTCTGCTCGCGATATGAAGCAGAGTGAATTGTCTGGACTCACTGGCATACAGAGACCAATTCTGAATGATGTCATAAAAGGCAAGCGTTCTCTAACGCCTGAAATGGCATTATTATTGGAAAAAGCTCTTAATATTTCTGCGACATTTCTCATGCAGGTTCAGGCACAATACGAATTAGACAGTGCAAAACTGAGCGAAAGAGTTGTGTTGCAGACAAAAATGTTGGACGTATGGAATGTTCTCAAAGAACAAATAAACACACTATTTTTTAAGAAAGTTGGTATTATTAATGGCAATGTCATCGACGATGTCAAAAGAATCTTTGATGTTTTTTCTGTCAACTGTTTAGATAGTTTCTTGGAACTTAAAGCAAAGGAAAAAGAATTTTCTTACTATTATCGTAAGTCTGACAAAGTTACCACGAATCCGATAGATATTTTTTCATGGAAATACTACTGTCGATATCTTTCGCAACATGATAAGTCTTCTTTGGGCAATTTCGACAAGAATGCTGCAGGTCAATTAACAAAAGGGCTGAATGTAGTGTTTAAAGAGAACAAGGATACTATCAAAAAGACAGCAACGCTTCTGAATAAATTTGGTATTCGCTTCTTACATGTCGCGAAAATTGGTCAGGTCCCAGTGGATGGTATGTCGTTTTGGACGGGCGATAATCCTACCATCGTTGTTACCGAGCGTATACCCTCTATTGATAATTTTGCTTTTACAATTTTACATGAGGTTGGTCATGTTTACAATCATCTTGTAAGGGATGGACAGACAATGATAAATATCCCTGATGATAAGAAAACTTCGGAGGAAACAGAGGCTGACGAATTTGCTTTGAATGCAGTTATTCCAACTCCAGAATGGAAGAAATTTTTAGCAAGGACTCGCGATGTTAGTCCTTATAAGATTGCTTCTTTTATAAAGGCTGAAGCTGAAAAGCATGGTGTAAACCCACAAATACTTTTTGGTAGATATAAGTATGAGATTGGCATGTACAAAATAAAGAATTGTTTTGAGAATAAGATTTTATAGTTCATCACTTTAACCTGTATTGGTTTATCCAAGTTTCGTTATGAAGATTTTATCGAAAATGATATTTAGCTGTCGGCACATCAAGCAACTTGGGCTTTGTTTTTTTTTCTTGTTATCTCTTCTATCTTGTGATACGGGATTTACTCTTCCGTTAGATAACAATAAGTTTAGCCACGATATTCATTTATCAGAGAATCGTATGGTGAAGGTCAGCAGTATCTACTTCGGTGGTTGGTATTACCTTCTCTTTAATTTAAAAGGAGAGTATGTATTGAATCCCGATTCCTTACGATTGGACTTTTGTGATAAGAATATAAAGGTAGGGAAGTCTTTTCCGTTCTCTGGAATCAATACATATAAGGACAATAATACGCACGTAAAGAATAAAATCATTTCAGTTCAATTACGTTATGAACGCCAAGGTGTAGGCGACGAAGATTCATTAGCCTTATTTGTTTTGCCCTCAGATTTTCTTATGTGTAATGAGAAAAGAGTGCTCACTGATTCGCTGAGAATAGTGTTGAAGAAAGCAAAGAGGAAATAGTTCTTTTGTAACTCAGTCTGGCTTATTGTGTAATAGATTCAGATTATCACTCCCTATTGCTGAAGAGCCCAACTTATGGAAATGATATTGCGTATTGCCTCAAGTCACATTGTGGGGTAAGGGGATATTGTAGGCAAAAGTGGGTGCTTCAAGTTCAAATTATCTGCAAATTCAGTAATAAGAGGATGTGTACACGCAAGAAGGACGTTGAAAGGCTTAGTTGCGGATTTGAGGCTATACTATATTAAAGTTTCATCTTCACCCCTATCTCTGCCACCTTCGCGGCATCATAATCGGCCTTGATGTGAGCATAATCTCTGCTGCCATACGAGCTTGAAACAAGATAATATAATGGCCCACACTTGTCCGGCACCACATCGATATATAATATCTCTCCTGTCAGCAGGCGCATCATGGGCAGATGGTCGTATCTGAAGCGTACCTCCATCACTCGACAGTTATACTGACGTGTCTCCTCCCAAAGGTTAAACATGCTCAGATCCGTCGTGAAGTAGGCCTCGTCAATACCGCAAAACAAGTGGAATTTGCCCGCAATCAGGGTGAAGACTACGCCTTTGAACTTATTGTTTTTATAAGCCATGTAAGAACCATCATACGCAAAAGGCAGGTGAGCGTAAGAGGAAAGTGCCTCTAAATACTCCGCCTCGCTGATGCGTTGGCAGTCTTGAAAAGTATCGTACAGTCGTTCCACAGTCATCGCCTCATCTTCATGGTACACACTTCTTGCCACACCCTCTTCTTCTCTGAAATCGTGCACCACCTGTCCACCTCTAAGATAGGCATATTCTGGCCAATCATAGCCGTGAATGAGCAAATACGAGTCTAACAGATGCAGATCCCGATGTATGATAATCTCGTGAAGTATATCTTGCGTGGGCTTCAACGCTTTCACGGCGTGGGCTACCGGCCCGCAAGCCTCTATCTTGAGCATCAGACTGCTCTCTGACAACGCATGCGCCGTCTCAAAACCATAGTCTTGCCACAGACACCTCCATACCTCTGCGAGCCTTCTCTCTATCTCTTCCTGCTCCGTCTGCCAGTTGCTGCGACGCAGCGGAATCACCACCGAGAAGCGCATCTGCTCTCCGCTTCCCGTGAGCAATCCTACCTCCGTCAGCTCATAGGCGTACACCATCGAGTCTTCAAAAGCAAGCACTCTATTCTGCCCTGCGGCAATCTCCTGATGCGTCAGTGCCTCTATGGCTGTGGAAAAATTGTCTTCCCGTTCGATGCGATAGCTCTCGGTCGGTGCTTCCTCGCTCGCTGGCAATGCATCCGTGCCGTCCTCCGCCTTATCTGCCGACGTCTCCATCTCCAGCACGTCACGCTTCTCGGCCCGCTTCTTGGTGTAATGCTCTGCCCAGATGAGCGCCCCGCCGATGAGCAGACCTATCACTGTCGGCCCCTTACCGCCATCGGCAACGACCCCTAAGACCAATGCTCCGATTGCTGTCAAGACAATAGCAATGAGCAGCCATTGAAGTATAGAGTTGATAAAATGATGGTTCATATATGGCTTACCTTACCTTAATTCCGCAACATAAAATCTTTTAAGAACTCCAAGTGTCTGAAAAACAAAGTTCTCAAAACACTTGGATATGTCAGAAATTTCACCTATCTTGATGCTGCAAACATAACAAGTAAGCAAAAATCTGACATGGCAAAGGTAGCAATTAAAAACGTGAATATCTCTTCTTTCGGTGGAATTTATCACATTATGGATGTTTTCTCAAAGTTGGGCTTTGAAAAACTTACCGAATCTGTATTGGGTAAACGTGGAAGTAGCGGCAAAGCATTCTGTTATGGAAGTATTTTTTGTGGTTTTTCATACTT